>JAEEGL011325273.1_pt1 | contig 24861 bp, 19 predicted proteins | sample 9134231 | NCBI WGS metagenome assembly JAEEGL01 (sample SAMN16246548, study PRJNA631951) | gut metagenome | biome: gut microbiome; feature: rumen; material: fiber-attached | host: Bos | place: Iran: Karaj | collected 2018-10
GGATGCAGCTTCTCGTAGCTTTCCTTGTGGTAGGTCTCCTGGAACAGGATGTAGGTGCCGATGCCCGCTTCCTTGAGCTTACGGTAATTCTCCACGGTGGTGGCGGCGATGTTCACGTTCACCCGCCGGATCGCGCCGTTTTTATGCTTGACGGAGTAGATGGTCCTGATACATTCCAGGATATACTCGATGGGGTTGTTCACGGGATCCTCGCCCGCCTCGATGGCCAGACGCTTGTGGCCCATGTCCTGCAGGGCGATCACCTCGGCGCGCACCTCGTCCTGGGTCAGCTTGCGGCGGGCGATGTGCTTGTTCTTCATGTGATAGGGACAGTACACGCAGCCGTTGACGCAGTAGTTCGAGAGGTAGAGCGGTGCGAAGATGACGATGCGGTTGCCGTAGAACGCCAGCTTGATCTCCTCGGCGATGCGGAACATCCTTTCTATCCTTTCGGGGTCCTCGCAGGCGAGCAGCACGCTCGCTTCGCGGTGGGAGAGGCCGGCGCAGGTCCAGCAGTTCCCCTTCTTCACGGGGCGGGCCTTCTCGAGGATCGCGTCGATGAGGGCGAAGTCGTCCTTATGCGCCTCGGCGTAGGCAAGGGTCTCGCGGATCTCCGCGTCGTTGATGAACTCCTCGGCTTTGAGGGACATGGGGTCGTATTTTATCATTGTTTTTCCTTTCTTGGGAGTCGGGACGCACCCTCCTCCGCAGAAGTATTTTGTTTACTGTATTTTGCTGTCGCCGCGGTCGGTGACTATCTTAAAGCCGGCCGATGCGACGCGCGCTTCGAGGCAGGCGAGGCATTGGGCGCTCTCCTCGCCGGTGCAGAGCTTATTGTCGTAGAGCGCGTATTTTTCGCGCACGGCGGTGGGGGAGAGGTTGGGCATCAGCACGTTCGCGCCGGCCTGGAGCCCCTTTTCCCGGCCCTGGGGATCGATCGTGCCGAGCGCGGTGGTGGCGGGCAGCAGCACCCCGGGCAGGAGCAGGCGCACGACGCTGATGAAGAACAAGGTCTCCTCGAGCGTGCCGGCCCTTTCGCCCGCGAAGGGCGTATCCCGGGCGGGGATGAACGGCCCCATGCCGACCATGTGCGGGCGGAAGTCCCGGATGAAGGCGAGGTCCTCCGCGAGCGTCGCGGGGGTCTGGAAGGGTGAGCCGAGCATCATGCCGCAGCCGACCTGAAACCCGAGGTCCTTAAGGTCATACAGGCAGCGCATGCGGTTCTCAAAACGCATGGAGGCGGGGTGGAGCCTCTCGTAATGCGCCTTATCCGCGGTCTCGTGGCGGAGCAGGTACCTGTCCGCCCCGGCCTCCCTCCACAGCTTGTAGACCTCGCGCGGGTGCTCACCGACCGAGAGCGTCACGGCGCAGTCGGGATGGGCCGCCTTTATCGCCCGAACGAGCGAAGAAACGCGCTCCGGCGTGAAATACGGGTCCTCGCCGCCCTGCAGCACGAAGGTCCTGAAGCCGAGCCGGTGCCCCTCGGCGCAGCAGGAGAGGATCTCCCCCTCGGTCAGCCGGTAGCGCTCGGCGCTTCGGCAGCTCCTTCGTATGCCGCAGTAGAGGCAGTCGTTTTTGCAGCAGTTCGTGAACTCGATCAGCCCGCGGATATAGACTCTGTCCCCGTAGACCTCGCGGCGCTTTTTATCGGCGGCGGAGGCAAGGCGCTTAGAGACCTCCGGCGTGCGGGCGCGGATAAGCTCCAGGAGCTCCGCCTTCCCCGGCGCTTCGCCGTTTATCAGCTTTTCCGCGATCTCCTCTGTGCGCATGGTCAGCTCAGCTTCGAATAGACGGTGCTCGCGGTGACGCCGTCGAGCATGCCGATCTTGCCCGAGAGGGCCGAGATGACGCTCGCGGGCGCGTCGAGCACGATGGAGATGATGCTGATATTGCGCTTATGGTAGGGCACGCCCATGCGGCCGATGATGTATTCGCCGTAATGGTGCAGCAGCGCGTTGAGCTTTTCGACGGAATCGGGGTCCTCCACGACGATGCCGATCTGGGCGACTCTGGTATCGGTGTTTTCCATTGCTTTTTCCTTTCTCTCAATGCCGTTTTCCGACGAAAAACGCGCCCCCGAAGGAGCGCGTTATAATAGCCTCATGCCGCGGATGGACCGCGCCTATGCTGCCCGCCCCTTCGCCCCGGGATGCTCCCTCGCGTCGGAAATAGGTTTGTTTTAATGCCTCGCCGTCGGGTAAACGCCCTCCGGTCCGGCAGTAAGATGATAACAAAACCCGCGGGGAAATGCAAGCCCCGCGGGAAAATATAGTTTTAAAGCGGTTTGTCCGCGGCCGTCAGACCACGGCGCCCTTACGGAGGATCATCGGGTAGTTCTCGTGGCCGGAGAGCACCCTGCCGTTCCTGACCACGACGCCCTTATCGAGCACCATGCAGTTCAGCTCGCAGTTCTCGCCGATGTAGGTGGACTGCATCAGGATGCTGTTCTTGATTACGGAGCCCTTGCCCACGTGCACGCCGCGGAAGAGGATGGAGTTCTCCACCTCGCCCTCGATGACGCAGCCGTCGGCCGCGATGCTGTTCTTCGAGCGGCCGTTTCCGACGTAGCGGGCGGGCACCTCGTCCTTGACCTTGGTGTAGATCGGGTGCTCGGGATTAAACAGGTCCTCGGCCACGGCGGGCTCGAGCAGGCGCATGTTGTGGCGGTAGAACTGCCCCAGCGAATTGAGCCTTGCGACGTAGCCGTCGTAGCGGTAGCCGTAGAAGCGGTATTTGGACACGTTCTTGATCAGCACGTCCTGCATGAAGTCGCTGTCGCCGTGGGAGTAGGCGTCCTCGATCAGGTACTCGAGCAGCGTCTTGTCCATGATATAGGCGTCGCAGCCGACGTTCCTCACGGCGGAGTTATAGGGGTTGAACGCAAGGTCGGTGACCAGGCCCGTCCCGTCGACGGTCAGGCGCAGGTCGTCGAACTGCTCGCCCTTGTTGAAGAACTCGTCCACGTTCTCCTCGCTGTACATGATCGTCACGTCCGCGCCGGTCTCGATATGCTGCCGGAGCATGTCGTCGAAGGTCATGTTGTAGATGGTGTGGCTGCCGGTCAGGATCACGTAGCGCTGGGCGGAGCGGCGCACGTAGCCGAGCACCGAGCGGATCGCGTCCACGGTGCCGCGGTAGACGCCGGTATTGTCCTTCGTCACGAACGGGGGCAGTATGAACAGGCCGTCGCGCTTGCGGTGCAGGTCCCATTCCTTGCCGCTGCCCAGGTGGTCCATCAGCGAATGATAGTTGCGGTTCGCGATGAGGCCGACGTTTGAAATGCCGGAGTTGACGATGTCCGAAAGCACGAAGTCGATCGTGCGGTATCTGCCGCCGAACGGCACCGCCGCGACCGAGCGGGAGAAGGTGAGCTCCCGAAGCTGTGCGTTGGCTTCGCCGGTATAGATAAGACCGAATGCGTTGTTTGTCATTTTGCTCACTTCCTTCCCTTATTTGGCCTTGGGATCGGCGGAGAAGCCGATGACCTTGCCCTTGGGCACGCGCACCCCGTCGGTCACGATCATGGAGCTGGCGATAAGCGTTATGTCGCCGGTCAGCTTGGTGTCGTAATCCGCGTCCTCCGGCAGCTTCTCGCAGCCGATCCGGGCGCCCTTGCCGATCTGTGCGTTCTCGCCCACGATCGCCTTTTTGACGATGGCGCCCTCCCCGATGACCGAGTTCGGCATGATGACCGAATCCTCGATGATGGCGCCCGGGGCGACCTTGACGCCCGCGAACAGCACGCTGTGCTTTACCGTGCCGTGGACGACGCAGCCCTCGGTGACGAGGCTGTCGCTGACGTCGGCGTCGGCGGCGATATAGTGCGGGGGCATGATCGGGCTGCGCGAATAGATGCGCCATTCCTTGTCGTAGAGATCCAGCTCGGGCTCCTCGCCCAGCAGGTCCATATTGGTCTGCCACAGGCTCTGGATCGTTCCGACGTCGCGCCAGTAGCCGGCGTAATCCCAGGCGAACATCCTGAGGCCGTCGTCTATCATCGCGGGGATGATGTTCTTGCCGAAGTCGTTGTCGGAATCGGGGTTCCCGGCGTCGGCGGTAAGATAGCGCTTGAGCACGGGATAGCTGAAGATATAGATGCCCATCGAGGCCTTGGTGCTCTTGGGATGCTTGGGCTTCTCTTCAAACTCGACTATCCTGCCCTCGGCGTCGGTATTCATGATGCCGAAGCGGTGGGCCTCCTCGAGAGGAACGGTCAAAACGGCGATGGTCGCGTCGGCCTTCTTCTCGATATGCTTCCTCAGCATCTCGGCGTAGTCCATCTTATAGATCTGGTCGCCGGAGAGGATGAGGACGTACTGCGGGTCGTACTGGTCGATGAACGCGATGTTCTGGTAGATCGCGTTGGCCGTTCCGGAATACCAGCGTCCGCTCGAGCCGCTCACGTAGGGCGGCAGAACGAAAACGCCGCCGTTGTTCCTGTCCAGGTCCCAGGCTTGGCCGCTGCCGAGATAGGCGTTGAGCGCAAGGGGCTCGTACTGGGTCAGAACGCCGACGGTGTCGATATCGGAATTGACGCAGTTGGAGAGAGGAAAGTCGATTATCCTGTACTTTCCTCCGAAGGGGACGGCGGGCTTGGCCATACTCTTGGTCAGCTCGCCCAGACGGCTTCCCTGGCCGCCTGCAAGCAGCATTGCTACGATCTTTTTACCGGGCATCGGGATCCCTCCTTGGTTTTTTGGTTGGAGCGCGCGCTCCGGCGGGCGAAAAGAGTATAATTTGCCCGCGGGGATGTCTATACATTATATTTTACCAAATTACACAAAAATGGCAAGTACTTTTTTTGAGGAAAATTCGAAAGAGCGGACAGAGGCCCCGCGAGCGAAGCGACGCCGCCGATCACCGGCATGACAGCGGCAGGATCATGCAGTTCGCCGAGGAGAAGCTCGAGCCCTTCATCGGCGGCGAGATCCGCACCTCGGTGCTCTATGACCGCTGCCGCGACCGGTGCAGGGAAAACGGCTGCTTCGCCGAGAACAGCCGCAACTTCCTGCAGGGACTGAAAGCATTCGCGGAGGTGAAGAGGAAAAAACCGAAAGGCGGGATCGTAAACGGTACCGTCAATATGGTCATGGGATACAGGCTAAGGAACATACTGCTCCGATAATCAGGCCGCGGGCACTTCGGGCACGTATTTATAGTACTTTTTGGAAATACTTTTTTTAAAAAATTAATGTTTTGAAGTGCCCGAAGTGCCCACACAGACGATCGTCCGACTGAAACCGCTCAAAATCCCGGCGGTTTATTCCGTGCACCCCGCCGAAACAGGAAAACCCGTAGGGGCGGATACCATCCGCTCGAAAGCGGAGGGAACGCAAAGCCCCGGAGTTGATACGTACCGCTGGCGGCAGGTTGCCGCCCCTATGCCAGAAAATGCGGGAAAACCCGCCGGTTACAGGCGGAACAAAGCCGGAGCGAAAAGCGAACACCGACGCATGGCTTCCTCTTGGGGGAAGCTGTCGCGAAGTGACTGATGAGGGGTAGGAGCGGCGGAAAAGAGAAGTCTCGTGCACCAATGGGGACGGTTCTCTTTGGTGCAATCGTCAGCATGGAGTTGACAGGAGCCCGCCCTGCACCAAAGAGAACCGTCCCCATTGGTGCAGTCCGACCATCTCCGGAGCAAACACATCCCGCGGCTCAGCGGGCGGCAGGTTACAGGCGGAACAATCCCGAAGGCGCAAAACGCCCCCGTCGCATGGCTTCCCCTATTGAGTGGCAGCGAGCAAGCTCGCTCGCTGTCCGAGCCGAGCTGAGAAGCGAGGTGAGGGCTGATGAGGTGGAAGAGCAGCGGAAAATTGCAGTTGGGAGAAGGTGTTTCTTTTCCACCTCATCCGTCACCGTGCCGCTCAGCGCGACACGGCGCCACCTTCCCCTCATAGGGGAAGGCATGCTGCGCGGTCCGCCGCTTGGGAAGGCATGCTGCGCGGTCCGCCGCATTGCGTTTCTCCGCTGCAAGCATTTCCCGCCGCAAAGCTGGCGGCAGATTGCCGCCCCTACGGCGGTCTCCGGGCCGCTTAATCGCCGTTTTCCTCCCTATTGCCATTTCTCCCCGTTCAATGTATAATGTATAAGGGAAAACATCGGTATAGGGATACCGATATCCCGGAAACGAAAACGCTTGAGTGAGATAAAGATATGAAGAAAAAGAAGGGTTCGGGCTCCAAGCCGCTGATAGTGACGGTCGTCGCGGTCGTGCTGCTGGCGGTGCTGATCATCGCGAGCGCTGGCAAGGGCACGGCGCACTGGTTCGAGAACATCATCGGCTCCGTATTCACGCCGGTGCAGAACTTCGCGGCCAGAAGCTCCAACGCGATCGCGGATTTCTTCAGCGACCTGTTCAACACCACCGACGCGGACGAGGAGAACGCGAGGCTCAGGAGCGAGCTGGCCAAATACAACCAGCTGCAGACCGATCTTGAGGAGGAGAAGCGCGAGAACGAGCGCCTGCGCGCGCTGCTGAATTATTCGAGCTCGATCGGCGAGCCCGAGGGCGTCACCGCTCAGGTCGTGGCGAAATCCACGGGCGTGTGGTTCGACGTGTTCACCATCAACGCCGGGCGCAACAAGGGCATCGACGCGGATATGCCCGTCATCACCTCATCGGGGCTCGTGGGCGTCGTCACCGAGGTCGGCGCCACCTGGAGCAAGGTCACCGGCATCATCGATCCCACTATGAGCATACCGATCATGGTCGAGCGCACGAGGGACGGCTGCATGCTGCGCGGCGTGCTCGACACCACCGCGAACACGAAGAAGATGGAGCTCTACTATCTGCCGAGCGACCGCACCGACCTGATCCCGGGCGACGTGGTCGTGACGAGCGGCATAGGGGGCGTGTATCCCAAGGGCATAAGGGTCGGCACCGTGACCGAGGTCATGACGAGCGCGGGCAGCGGCGTAAACGCGATCGTCACCCCGGCTGCCGATTTCCTGCACCTTGAGGAAGTTATGGTCATAACGGGCGCCGGGCAGGGCTGATGCGAAAATACGTCGTAGTGATCTCAATACTGATCGCGTTCTATCTGGATACGGTGTTCTTCCGCCTGATCGGCATAAGGAACTTCGCTCCGGAGGCGCTTATCGCGCTGTTCGTGTCCCTGGGCGTGCTCATGGGAGGGGCAAGCGCGGCGGCGATCGGCATCGGCGTCGGCATTCTGATCGATATCGTCGCGAACCGCTTCGTGGGTCCGAGCGCGGTGTACTATGCCGCGGCGGCGCTGGCGGGCGGCGCGTTCTACAATAAGTTTTACGCCGACAACGTCATCATCCCCTCGATCATCGCGGCGGTGGTCACGTTTTTAAAGGAACATATCTCGCTGATCATCCTGCTGTTCGCGCGCGGCAGGCTGCCGAGCTACGTTATGACCGTGCTGACGCATATCCTGCCCTCGGCGCTGCTGACCGGCGCGCTCTGCCTCGGCATACATACCGTGCTCCGTGCGGTCATATTCAGCCCGCAGAGGCGAAGGGATATAGATAACAGGTAAGATTTAAGGCGGAGAATGCCGCGGAAAAACCAAGCCCCGGAGTCGGCGGCTAGCGAGCGAAGCGAGCGCGCCCATTAAGCCGCAAGCGGCTTAATGAGTCACCGCGCCGCGCCGCGATAGGCGCGGGACCACGATAGCTCAGCAGCGATGGAAAGGCCCGCGCCGAAGGCGCCCGATAACCCTTCACGTTTGTGCGCACTAACTCGGAGAACACACAGGCGGCGGGAAACCGTTTTATAATAAACAGAGGAACGACCTTGGCCAGGAAAAAACACGGAACAAGTAAAAACAGCAGCTCCGGCGAGCGCAAGCCGATCGTTCAGATCGTGATCTTCGCATGCCTTATCGCGCTGCTGACGGGCGTCCTTATCAAGGCGCTCTACGATCTCACCGTCGTGCAGGGCGAATCCTACCACGAGCGGGGCGACCGCGAGGCGACGAACACGATCGTCACCAAGGGCAGGCGCGGCACGATCTACGACCGCAACGGCCTTGTGCTCGCATACGACGAGACCTGCTTCAACGTCTGCTTCATGCGCGACGGCAACAACCGCACCGATTATTACAGCGCCGTCTACACCGAAGCGCTGATCGAGGCCATCCGCCTCATCGAGGAGGGCGGCGGCAGCACGATCTCCACCTGCTATATAAAGCAGGCCGGCGACGGCACGCTCTATTACGACTGGGGCAGCGAGAACGAGCGCACGATAAAGGCGCGCTACAAGAACTTCTGCAACGTCTGCGGCTTCAACATCCCGAACGCGGACGATATGAGCACCTGGATCAAGGCGGAGGACGCGTACCTGCGGCTCCGCAGGATGTGGTTCATCCCCGAGGAGCTCCCGTTCGAGGAGGCGGTCAAGATCCTGTCGATCAGGCAGGAGGTGCTGCTCAACGACTACCGCAGCTACGAGCCCGTGGTCATCGCCTACGACGTCAGCGACGAGACCGTCGCCAAGCTCGAGATGACCGACCTCCCCGGCATCGCCACGGAGCAGAGCACCCGGCGCGTGTACCCCTACGGCACGACCGCCGCGCATATCATCGGCTACTGCCAGCGCATGAACGAGGAGAACGCCGAGGAATACACCAAGCTGGGCTACAGCTACGACGACTACATCGGCGTTTCGGGCGTCGAGGCCACGATGGAGCAGTACCTGACCGGCTGCACGACCGAGCACCAGGGCCAGACCGTCATCAAGACGAACGCGAATAAATCCATCATCGAGACCGTCTCCGTCACGCCCCCGACCGACGGCGGCCGCGTCACGCTCACGATCGACCTGCAGTTCCAGACCGTCGCCGAGGCGGCGCTCGAGCACGTCATCGCCGCGATATACGAGAAGCAGATTGCCCGCATCGATCCCGACGGCGACGGCGTCTACGACGGCAAGTATTCGGAGTACGACGAGCTGGAGCTCGCCAAGACCGGCGCGATAGCCGTGCTGGACTGCAACACGGGCGAGGTGCTGGCGCTCGCCTCCTATCCCTCCTACGACCCCAACTGGTTCATTCAGGGCATCAACCCCGAGCAGGCGGAATACCTCTACACCGGCGAGGAGGCCGCGAAGACCACCCCGACCCGCAACAAGGCGATCAGCATGAAGCTCGCCCCGGGCTCCATCTTCAAGATGTGCACCGGCCTTGCGGGGCTGATGGAGGGCGTGGTCGGCATCAACGAGCAGATCGACGACGAATCCCCGTTCTACGCCTGGGATCCCGAGACCCACGAGCGCATCGACCAGAACCCCGTCAAGTGCTGGACGAGCTACCCCGAGCGCCACGCGGGGCAGACCGTGGTCGAAGCGCTGAAGAACTCCTGCAACTATTATTTCTGCGAGGTCGCGAACCGCCTCGGCATCGAGAACCTGGCCGAATGGACGCGCAGGCTCGGCCTTGCGAGCCGCACCGGCGTGGAGCTTACCGGCGAAGCGACCGGCACCATCGGCGGGCAGAAGGACCTTTACGACAACGCAAAGCTCTATAACCAGCAGGCCACCAGCCTGCCCCTGCTCGTCTACCGCTCGCTCTCGACCCTTCTGACCGGCTATCAGGAATCCCGCGGCGTGGAGCCCGATGAGGAGGCGATCGGCCGCTGCGCCGAAAGGCTGATGGAGCTGCAGGACGGCACGCTCGCCGGCAAGGGCGCGGACGTCCGCCTGATCCTATCCGACGAGCTGGGCATCCCGGACGGCATCTCCCGCTCGAAGAACTGGGTGCAGCAGATCATGTCCCTGCTCAACGAGCTGCAGTGGAAGCCGACTTTGACCGTGCGTACCGGCATCGGTCAGAGCATACTGCAGGTCACGCCCATCGCGGCGGCACGCTACACCGCGGCCATCGCCAACGGCGGCACCGTGTACGACGCGCATATAATAAGAAGCATCGTGTCGGAGGCGGGCGAATCGCTGTATTCGTTCGAGCCGACCGTATTCAACGCCATCGACGCCCCGAAGAACTATCTCGACGCGATCCGCCTCGGCATGGCGGAGGTCGTTTCGCCGGAGGACGGCGGCACCGCGGGCGAAGCGTTTTCAAAGGAATTCGCCGAGAAGGGCTATCTTGCCAAGATCAGCGGCAAGACCGGTTCGGCGCAGGTCGGCAATCAGCCGATCGACGTGCAGAACACCGGCTGGTTCGTGGCCTTCGCCCCGAACGACGAGCCCGAGATCGCGGTCTGCGTCTGCATACCGAACGGGTATTCCGGCTCCAGCACCGCCGGCGCGATCGAGGAGATAATGATGTATTACTTCTCCAAGCTCGACGCGCGCTCGCCCGAGACCCTCGTCGATCCCGACGATATAATGCCGTAAACAGCTCTATGACCAAAGCCAGATTCCTTTACAACCTATTCGATCTCGACGGCACGCTCACCGACCCCGGGCCTGGCATCACGAATTCGGTGATGTACGCGCTCCAAAAATCGGGCTACCCCGTGCCGGAGAGGAGCGAGCTGTATAAGTTCATCGGCCCGCCCCTCGTGTTTTCGTTCAAGACCTATTCGGGCATGAGCGACGAGGAGGCCGAAAGGGCGCTGTGGTACTACCGCGAGCGCTTCGAGGCCGGAGGGCTCTTCGAAAACGAGATCTATCCCGGCATCCCGGAGCTGCTAGAAAAAATAAAGCGGGGCGGGGGAAGGATCATCCTCTGCACCGGCAAGCCCGAGGAGTTCGCGGTCAGGATCCTCGAGTACTTCGGCATATTGAAATACTTCGACTTCGCCGCGGGCAACACGCTCGACGAAAAGCGCCCCGAGAAGCGGCAGGTGATGGAGCATATCATGGCTCGTTTCCCCGATCTCGGGCCCGAAAACACGGTCATGGTCGGCGACAGGCGCTACGACGTGCTCGCCGCGAAGGAGCTGGGCTTCACCGCCGCGGGCGTGCTGTTCGGCTACGGCACCCGAGAGGAGCTCGAGGAAGCGAACGCGGATATGCTGGCCGAAAGCGTCGGGGAGCTCGAAAAGCTTCTGACGGAATAGCTCCATGGCAGACTTCACCCTGTTAAATACCGACGGCCGTGCCCGCCGCACCAGCCTTAAGACCGTCCACGGCGTCATCGAGACGCCCGTGTTCATGAACGTCGGCACGGCGGCGGCGATCCGCGGCGGCGTGGGGCCCGAGGACCTGCCCGGCCTCGGCTGCACGGTCGAGCTTTCAAACACATATCATCTGCATCTCCGTCCCAGCGACGAGCTAATCAAAAAATTAGGCGGAATAAGGAAATTCATGAACTGGAGCGGCCCCGTGCTGACCGACAGCGGCGGCTTCCAGGTCTTTTCGCTCGCCCACAGGCGCAGGATAACCGAAAAGGGCGTCAGCTTCGATTCCTACATCGACGGCAGCAGGGTCTTCATCGGGCCGGAGGAGAGCATCGCGATACAGTCGAACCTCGGCTCCACGATCGCGATGGCGTTCGACGAATGCGTCGAGAACCCTTCGCCGAAGGACTACGTGGCCCGGTCGATCGACCGCACCACGCGCTGGCTCGAGCGCTCGCGGGAGGAGCTGATCAAGAGAAACGCGCGGGAGGATGCGGTCAACCCCGAGCAGCTCCTCTTCGGCATCAACCAGGGCGGCGTGTATCCCGACCTGCGCGTGCAGCATATGCGTCAGATACGCGATATCCCCTGCGACGGTTACGCGATCGGCGGGCTCTCGGTGGGGGAGAGCGCCGAAACGATGTATGAGATAATAGACGCGGTCGAGCCCGAGATGCCGAAGGACAGGCCGCGCTACCTGATGGGCGTCGGCACCCCGCTGAACATCCTCGAGGCCGTGAACCTCGGCGTGGATTTCTTCGACTGCGTGCTGCCGCTGCGCAACGCCCAGCACGGCAACGTGTTCACCTGGAACGGGAGGCTCCGTCTTTTGGCCGAGAAGCACCGGCTCGACGAACGCCCGATCGACGAGGGCTGCGGCTGCCCCGCGTGCAGGAACCATTCAAGGGCGTATATCCGCCACCTGCTCAAGGCCGACGAACGCCTCGGCATGCGGCTGTGCATCCTCCACAACCTGTTTTTCTATAACGAATTGACCGCCATGATGCGCCTCGCCATCGAACAGGGCGCGTTCGGAGCGTTCTATAAAAAATACAGGGAACTGCTCGGCGGCATGGCGGAGTAGGGGAAAAACAGTGCACGCCGCATGGCTTCCCCCCGGGGGGAAGCCGGCACGAAGTGACTGATGAGGGGTAAAGCGGCGGGAAACTGCTGCTGGGCGGAACGCGTTTCTTTTCCACCTCATCCGTCCTTGCATCGCTCTGCGCTCTGCGCGGACCGCCGCATTGCGTTTCTCCACAGTAAACATCTCCCGCCGCAAAGCGGGCGGCAGATTGCCGCCCCTACGCCCAAAACGCCGGGAAAACCCGTAGGGGCGGATACCATCCGCCCGCCTGTTACAGGCGGAACAAAATACGATGGAAAAGCGAACGCCGCCGCATTGCGTTTCTCAACAGCAAACATCTCCCGCCGCAAAGCGGACTGCACCAAAGAGAACCGTCCCCATTGGTGCAGGTTGATTGTTGACAAAACCCCGCTTTGGCCCTATAATCATCTCAAAACGAAGTTGTTTGTGAGACGGTATGACAGAGGGCAGGATCTACAGCAAAATAGCGCTTTTCGCACTCCCGATATTCATCGGGCAGCTCTTTCAGCAGATGTACAACATAGCCGACTCGCTGATAGTCGGCAAGGTGCTCGGCACGCAGTCGCTTGCGGCGGTCAGCTCATCGGGCAGCCTTATCTTCCTCATCGTCGGCTTTATCTACGGCGTGTTCGTCGGCGCCGGCGTGGTGATAGGGCGGTATTACGGCGCGCAGAAATACGATATGGTGCACCGCGCCATCCATACCACGCTGGCCTTCGGTATAGCGGCGGGCGTATTCCTGACCGTGTTCGGCATCACCTGCACCCCACTGATCCTGCGGCTGATGAACACCCCGGCGGACGTCCTGCCCGAATCGATCGCGTATTTCCGCGTGTATTTCGCGGGCAGCCTCGGCATGGTGCTCTACAACGCCTCCAACGGCATCTTCCAGGCCCGGGGCGACAGCCGGCATCCGCTCTATTACCTGATGATCGCGTCGGCCACGAACGTGGCGCTCGACCTGCTGTTCGTCAAGGTGCTCGGCTTCGGCATCGTCGGCGCGGCGGCCGCGACCGCGATAGCGCAGTTCCTCTCGGCCTTCATCTCGCTTATGAAGCTGACGCACGTTGACGACGTCCACCGCGTCACGATCAGGGATATAGGCTTCGACAGGCCGCTCCTCGGCGAGATCCTGAAGACGGGCCTGCCCACGGGCGTTCAGAACTCGGTCATCGGTCTTGCGAACGTCATCGTGCAGTCGAACATCAACGCCTTCGGCTCGGACGCGATGGCGGGCTGCGGCGCGTACTTCAAGGTGGAGGGCTTCGCCTTCCTGCCGGTCACGAGCTTCTCGGTCGCACTCACGACCTTCACCAGCCAGAACCTCGGCGCAAGGCGCTACGACCGCGTGAAGAAGGGCGCGCGCTTCGGCCTCGCTTCTGGCGTGCTGCTCGCGGAGCTCGTGGGCCTTCTGTTCATCCTCTTCGCGCCGAAGCTGATCGGCCTGTTCACCGATTCGCCCGAGGTCGTCGCCTACGGCGTCAAACAGGCGCGGACCGAGACGCTGTTCTACTGCCTGCTTTCGTTCTCGCACTGCATGGCCGGCATCATCCGCGGCGCTGGCAAGACCACGGTGCCGATGCTCGTGATGCTGATCTGCTGGTGCCTGATCCGCGTGACCTATATCTCGGTCATAGTTAAGCTCGTGCCGGATATCACGGTCATCTTCTGGGCGTATCCGATCACCTGGACGCTGAGCTCGATATGCTTCGCGGTCTACTACCTCAAGGCCGACTGGATCCATAATTTCGAGCGGCAGGAGCAAAGGCGCGCGAACGCATAGGGGAATAAACCGTCCCGAAACGCTCTTTTTTCGCCCTTTGAGCACCCTTTGCTGCAAAATACCGACAGAGGCCGCCCCCAAGGCGCGAAATAAAGCTTTTAATAAAAATCCGAAAGGAGAATTGGATATTATGAACAACCATAGCGAAACCGTATCGGCGGAGCGCGCCTATGCGCTGATGGAAAAGCTGTCGTTCACGCGCGTGAGCTGCTCCGAGGAGGAGACCCGCGCCGCCGCTATGCTCGCGGACGAGGTCAGGGAGATGGGGCTCGAGGCCGATATCGAGACCTTTGAGGCAAGCTGCGGCACCGTCACCGAGGCAAAGCTCACCGTGCTCGCGCCGTATGAGAAGGAATACGAGGTCACGGGCTATATCCGCTCCGATCCGACGCCCGGGGAGGGCCTTGAGCTCGAGCTGGTCTACGTCGAGAACGCGCTGCCCGCCAACCTCATCGGCTGCGAAGGCAAGGCCGTGCTCGTCAACGGCCGCGTGACCTACCGCATCTTCGAGCGCATCATGAAGGCGAAGCCCGCCGCGATCATCAGCTTCTCCGGCGCCGTCACCGACGAAAAGGACGAGGTCGACCTCGATATCAGGAAGCTGCGCGAGACCTATTCGGGCGCCTTCGGCAGCGCGGTCATGGTCAATATCTCGGCAAAGGACGCGCTCGAGCTGGTGCTCAAGGGCGCGAAAAAGCTGAGGATCACTGTCAAGGCCGAGAGCTTCGACGGCGTTTCGAGGAACGTCTGCTGCCGCATCCCCGGCACCGAGTTTCCGGGAGAAACCGTCTCCTTCGGCGCGCATTACGACAGCGTCTTTTTCTCCAAGGGCGCCTACGATAACATGAGCGGCTCGGTCATCATCATGGAGCTGCTGAGGTATTTCAGGGCGAACCCGCCGAAGCGCACGCTGCAGTTCAACTGGTACGGCAGCGAGGAGCAGGGCCTGCTCGGCAGCAAGGCCTGGACGAAGGCGCATGAGGAGGAGCTCAAGGACCACGTGCTGATGATCAACGTGGACGTCGCCGCCCCGGTGCTCGGCTCCGAGCGCATCATGACCATGGGCGCCGACGCGATGCAGAACTACGTTGACGCCATGATGAAGGAGCTGGGCAAGCCCGCCGAGGTCAAGGCCGATATCTATTCGAGCGACAGCGTCCCCTTCGCCGACCACGGCGTGCCCGCGATCAATTTCTGCCGCTTCGGCGCGCCGGGCACCGCGTTCATCCACGAGCGCAGGGACGATCCTTCCCTCGGGTACATGTCCGCCGAGGCGCTGGGGAAGACGCTCGATATCGTGCTCGAGTTCTCCAAGCGCGTCGTCAACGCCCCGGTGTTCCCGATCGAGAGGAAGATCTCGGACGAGATGAAGGACAAGGTGGATAAGTACCTGTTCAGGAAGTGATCAGAATAAAAGCAAACGAAAAGGAGCCGTCCCGTTGGGGGCGGCTCCGTGTCTTTGAAGCCTCAGTACACGCTCCAGCGCAGCATATACAGCAGCGTATAGCCGAGGTACATTACTGCGAGCACGATAAAGCAGACCGCGGCCTGCCATTTTTTGTTGAGATCGAGCGCGATAGCGGCGGTCAGGGGGAGCAGGGCCGAGAGATAGCGCACGGCGGAGAGGAGCCAGGTGCAGCCGCAGGCGACCACGAAGTACGCCAGGTAGAAGAACGTGAACGCCGAGCTCAGCTTTTTGCGCTGCTTGATGATATAGATCAGCGAGCCGAAGATCATTATAAGGCTCGTGATCCACAGCGTCATCATATGGGTGTTGTTTTCGCGGATGGTGCTCTGCAGATACCTTGAGATATAGCGCACCGTGTCGAAGAACGGGCAGAAGCTCTGATACCAGTTGGATTTCTGATACTCGAAGAACTTGAGGCAGTCGCCCGTGACGGAATAGTTTATATAGAGGTAGCCGAGCGTGCCGAGGGTCGAGAGCGCGAGCGCGATCAAAACGATCGCGAGCTCCTTCTTCCAGTTCTTTTTGGCCCTGGCAAGGCTCACGGTATAGCAGATCCCCTCTATCGCGAGCGGCACCGCGAGCAGCACGCCGAGCGAGCGGGTAAAGCCCGCGCAGGCGGTCAGGATGCCGGCGGGGATGAAGCGCCGCTTCTCGATGCAGAGCAGCGCCGAGAACGTGAACAGCAGGAACAGCGGCTCGCTCATGGGCGAGTTCATAAAGATCATGCCCGGCAGCAGCAGGGCGATGAACGCGCCGTAACGGGCCTTCTTATCGCCCACGGCGGGTATCAGCGCAAAGTACGCAATGCCCGCCGAAAGCACGGTCGCGATCAGGTTGATGACCTGGCCGGAGATGAAGCTGTCGTGAAAGACATTGTTGAACGCCCGGATCAGCACCGGCAGCATCGGGAAGAAGACGATCAGGAGCCTGTCGTCTCCTTCGTTGACGTACCAGTTCTCGGCGATGTTCATATAGTGCCTGGCGTCCGTATTGGATTTGAGCCAGGATTCGCGCCAGAGCTTGTAGAGATCGCCGCCGCCCGCATTGGGCTTGAGATGATGGTAGATCGCCGTGCCGACGGCGCCGGTTATGACGTGCAGCACGAGCGCGCCGAGGCAGATCAGCAGGAACACGGTCCACTTGTTCTTCGGCGGGCCGTAGACCTTTTCGCTGCGGCCGAAGAGCGTCGAAACGAGCTTGGGCATTGCGGCGACGACGGCGAGGGTGAACAGCGCGAGCGTCGCGAACGACACGGCGAACTCATCCCACGCGGACTTCATGTAGTGCGCCTTGGCGTAGAGGATGTAGATCAGCGCCGCCGCGAGGATGACGAGAAGCTGAGCAAGCTTCGTGACGGTCGTTTCGGTGCTGCGTTTCTTAGGCGTTTTGGGGGCGGTCGTTTCCATAGGGCTTTCCTTTCAAAAAAGCTGTCAGTCGGCGGACGGGCTTTGGGCCGGTTCCCCTTCGTCCGCCGCAGTCTCGGCGGGCGGGGTCTCGACCAGGCGGAACTTCGTCCAGTCCGAAGCGAAGAAGTAGATAAGCGTTATCGTCGAGCAGAGCAGCCAGCCCGCGGGGTAGCCGAGCGCGATCGCGGTGATGGTGTTGCTGACGTAGTGCGACATAACGTAGAGGTAGATCTGCCGGAACAGCACGAAGCTGCCAAGCATTATGAACATAGGAATGCGGCTGTTGCCCGCGCCGCGCAGCGCGCCGGCGAGCACCTGGTTGACGCAGCAGAGCACGTAGAACGGCGATATCAGCCTTAAAAGCCGCGCACCGTAGCCGATGATCTCGGGATTGGTGTTGAAGAAGCCCACGAGCGACGGCGCGAAAACGAGCACGGGTATCATCAGCACGGCGGTGGAGGCGACGGAGATCAGCATCGCGATGGAGACGCCGCGCTTGGCGCGCTTTGCGTCGCCCACGCCGAGGTTCTGGCCCACGAAGGTCGTGCCCGCAAGCGCCACGCTCTGCATCGGCAGCAGCAGGAACTGGTCGATCTTGGCGTAGGCCGTCCAGCCGCCCATGCAGTCCGGGCCGAAGTAGTTGATATAGCTCTGCACGAAGATGTTCGAGAACGAGGTCACGGCCATCTGCAGCGAGGCGGGCAGGCCGACCTTTAATATCTTGCCGAGCATATCGCCGTGGATGCGCAGCTTTTTCGGGGTGAAGCGCACGCAGTTGTCCGAGCGCATCAGGGTGATGATCACGAGCGTCGCGGAGAGGAACTGGGCCATTATCGTCGCGAGGGCCACGCCCTCGACGCCCATCCCGAACACGCGCACGAACACGAGGTCGAGCACGGTGTTCGTCACCGCCGAAACCACGAGGAAGATGAAGGGGCGGCGGGAATCCCCGACCGCGCGCATGATGCCCGAGCCGATGTTGTAGACCATCAGGCCGAGGATGCCGGAGAAATAGATCGTCAGGTACTTCGTGGATTCCGGCAGCACGCTCGCGGGGGTCTTCATAAGGCGGAGCATATACGGCGTCATGAAGATGCCGAGGCCGGTGAAGAAAGCGCCCAGCAGCAGCGTCAGCATCAGGGCGGTATGCACGGCGTCCTGCACCTTGTCGAAGCGCTTCGCGCCGTAGAACTGGCTGATGACCACGCCCGCGCCGGTCGAGAGCCCCATGAAGGTGCCGATCAGCGTGTTCATGATCGGCCCAACCGTGCCGACCGCGGAGAACGCCGCGTCGCTGACGAAACGGCCCACGACGTAGCTGTCCACGGTGTTGTAGAGCTGCTGGAAGATATTGCCGACGAGCAGGGGCAGCGCGAACATTATAAGATGCCGGAGTATGCTCCCGGTCGTCATATCGACGTCTTTTTTACTCAGCGCTTTCCCTAAACCCATGGCCTGCCTCGATCGAATCATTTGTTCAGATTATAACATATTTATCGGAGTTAGCAAAGGGGGAAAACGAATGCGGCGGAGGTGGCTGCGGCATTATCCCGCAGGGGCGGCAATCTGCCGCCGGCGAGTGACGGACCGTTTTTGCGGCGGAGGAAGGTCATACTGCAAAAATAATTTTCAAAAAAGGGTTGACATTTGTTATCCAATGCTGTATCATACAGTCAAGAGGATAACATATGTTATCTAAAGCGCATGACCGGAGCGGAACAGCGGGCCGCTTTACCGGGGCAGCGCAGTAAAGAAAGGTCAGGAAAGGAACATTTTTCAAGGAGGTACGCTATGAATATTTCTCTTTCGGACGGCGAATGGAAGCTTATGAACCTGCTCTGGGACGAGCAGCCCAGGACCATCGCCGACATGGTGAAGTGCCTTCGAACCGACACCGGCTGGACGAAGGCGACGGTGAACATCATGCTGAACCGGCTCGAGGAAAAGGGCGCCGTGCGCATCGAGACGGGCGGCCGATCCAAGCTCTTCTATCCCGTGCTGGGCCGTGAGGACGCGGTCAGGCAGGAGGCGATGAGCACGCTCTCGAAGATCCGCACCGGCGGCATCGGGCTGCTGATCAGCACGATGGCGAGCGAATGCGAGCTCAGCGCCGAGGAGATCGACGAGCTGATGGACATACTTAAAGAGGGGAGGCGGGCAAAATGACCGATCTTGTTTGGGTGATCTCTTCAAGCGTTTTGATCCTCGCCGTGTTCGCGATCCGCGCGCTCTTCGGCAAGAGGATGAGCGCCGGGCTCCGCTATGCGCTGTGGGCCGTGGTGCTGATCCGCCTGCTGATCCCGGGAACGCTTTTTAAGAGCCCGGTCAGCGTGCAGAGCGCGGCCGAAAGGGTCGAGGTGGTGCGCGATATCGAGACCGTGCGCGGCGCGGGAGGCCTGAGCTATTCGGACGCGGGCTATATCATTGCGACGCTGCCCGAGACCGCGCGCCCCGCCGGGACCGCTTATGAAAGCACGCCCTCGCCGCTCTTGAACGAGGTGCATCCCGTCGGCAGGGTCATCGAAAAGGACGCGACCCCCGAGCGCTTTGAAAAGATGCAGAAAACGCTGCGTGCGGCGGACGTGCTGAACATCGTCTGGCTCACGGGCATGGGCCTGATGCTCGCGTATCTTATCTACGTCAATATCCGCTTCTATCTCAAGCTGCACGACCGGCGCAGGCTTTTGAGCGGGGACGCGCCCTGTAAAGTGTACTCCGTGGAGGGGCTCGAATCCTCCTGCCTGTTCCTCGGCTCGGTCTACGTATCCGCCGAGCAGGCCGAGGATCCCGACAGGCTCAACTGCGTGCTTGCGCACGAGCTCGCCCATCGCAGGCATATGGACGGCATCTTTACCGTCGCCCGCTGCGCCGCGCTGGTGCTGCATTGGTATAATCCCCTCGTCTGGGCCGCGGCGTTCGCCTCAAGGCAGGACAGCGAGCTGTTCGCCGACGCGGGCGCTGTGAAGACCCTCGGGGAGGAGCGGCGCGAGAGCTACGGCATGACGCTGATCCGGCTCTCGGCCCGGCCCTCGGTCCGCGCGAGCATCGCCTGCACCGCCACCACCATGGCCAACAACAAGCGCGCGCTCAAGCAGCGCGTGACGAACGTCGCGAAAAAGCGCCGCATGAGCGCGATACTGATCGCGGCCGTGCTCGTGGTCGCCGCCTTCGCCGCCGTTATGGCCTTTACCGGCAGCGGCAGGACCTCTCCTTCGATCGATATGCCGGTGCAGAATACCGAGGAGCCGACCGCAAGGCCCACCTTCCCGCCGCTGACCGAAGCCCCCACCGACGCCCCGTCCGCGGCCCCGACGGCAGCGCCGACCCTGCCTCCGCAGGACGAGCTGCTCGGCAAAGCCTATGCTTCCCTGAGCCGCGTGGCCGGGATGTACGGTATGGAGCTGAACAGGAACATCAGCACGGTAAGCTATTACGATGATGAAGGGGGCCTGCCCGCCGCCTGCGTCAGCTTCTACGAAATGGATAACCGCGGCGCGCGCGTCGGCGGAAACGTGCGGTATTTCGCGGACGGCTTCAGGGTCGATTTCAACTCGATCCGCTTTACGCCCGCATGGAACTGGCAGGAGCAGGATGAGCAGCTTGCCGAAGCCCTGGAAGCGGAATTTGCCGCGATGCGCAACTCGATCACCGTCACGCCCGAGGACATAGCCGCCGCAGGCAGCCATGAATTCAACGGGCAGGAATACTATGACGCCGTGGGCGCCTGCTATGCCGCCAAGCTCGCCGAGCTCTACGTAAACGCTCCCGAAGGCTATCACGACAAATGCCTCTCCGCCGACGCGATCACCGTCGAACCCGGGATTTGGCTCAGCGGCGCGTACACGGTCTCGCTCGCGCTCAGGCCGGAGGATATCTTCTCCTTCGTTGCGGCCCGGAACGCCGCTTACACAGTCAACGACGGCAGGCGGGACGGCAAGCTCTTCGGCAGGATCGTTATCAACGAGGTCTGCGAGCTGGTGAAGCTCGCGGACGGAAGCTGGACCTCCGTCAATAACCCCGAGGTCCTATCATACATAGATACGGCGTTCAATGTCGCGGCGCCCGCCGCCGCGCTGCACGGCGTGACGCTCGTCAGGAACAGCGCGACGCTCCCGATAAACCGGCTGTTCGACGGGGATCTCGAGGTCCGCTTCATGAGCGACGATAATGCGTGGTTCATGTACTGCGATTTCCGCTGCGACGACGCGGGCGTGCTGCGCACCTCCGTCGGACAGTGCGCCTTGCTCCCCAACTGGGACGATCCGATAAGTCTGCCGGATTCCGAAACGGTCGACCGCATGTTTGCGGAGATAAGCGTGCCCGGCAATTCGATGACCGTCACGCGCGAGCAGCTCAAAGCCGAGGGCTATACGCTCACCGGCGGGGGAAACGATCTCCTCGCCGCCGCGCAGTACTTCGGCGACCAAAGAGCAGCCCTGTTTACCTCCTGCTCGGAGGACAATATCCTGCGCTGCAAAGCCTGCGCGGCCGTTAACCCGCACCGGGGCGAAGACTTCGGCGCCGGACGCGAGGAGTTCATCGCGTGCCTCGCGTTCCTGCCCGAACACCCCCTCCAGTTCGCGTGGCTGCACGGGGACTGCATGTACGAGCTCTGCGAACCCGCCGGGCACCCCGAATACAACGGCTGGTTCGGCTATACATTGAACATTTCCATCCTCGTCAACGCGGACGGCAGCTTCAGCTGCAGCTTCGCGGTGAACGCCGCCTGACGGGAAGATCGCCGCGGACGCATAACGGAAAAGATAACGAACAAAGGGATCCCGTGCGGGATCCCTTTTCGATACGCCTGCGGGAACGGTTCAAAGGCCAACGGGGACGGTTCTCTTTGGCGCAGGGGAACAAGGTGTTTCGTGTTGTTTTGCTCGTTTGCATGCAAATGACGCTTTTCGTGCGCCAAAGAGAACCGTCCCCGATGGCTCAATTTCCGTCATTCCCGGCACCCGAAGGTGCGTTTTGTCCCTTGACCCTTTCCGGATGTTTCGGTATAGTGTAGGAAAAGAAAGAACAGGGAGGTAAGACCGTTATGGACGTGGGCGGAAGGATCGCCGAGGCGCGGGCCGCGGCGAACGTCACCCAGCAGGAGCTGGCGGATAAGCTCTTCGTTTCGAGGGATCTGGTCTCGAAATGGGAGCAGGGCAGGCGGCGTCCCGATCACCGGATGATCGAGCGGATCGCGGCCGCGCTTTCCGTCCGGCCCGAAGCCATCGTCACGAGGAGCGAATACGTGTTCGGCGAGCTTCGGTCCTGCATCCCGAACGGCGCGGAGTTCTCCGAGGCAAGGCTCTCTGCGGTCATCAGCGGCTTCCTTCGCGAGCTGCCCGAAAAGGAAGCGAACATCTTCATCCGCAGGTATTATCTGCTGGAGTCGAACGCCGAGATCGCGCTTCGATACGACATAAAGCAGAACCAAGTCCGCTCCCGCCTTTCCAAAACGGTAAAGAAGCTCGGACAAACCTTAAAGGAGGTATATGACGATGAAAGACACTGAACTGTTCGACGCGATCGCGCACATCGACGAAGACCTCGTCGACCGCTGCCTTGCGGAAGACGAAACGGTCCGCGAAAAGCCGTCGGAGCCCGCCTCCGCCGTAACCGAGGTCAAGCCCCTCTCCGCGCGCAGGATAATGATCGCCGTCCTCGCGGCAGCCGCCGCGCTGCTGCTGTTCTTCGGTCTTCTCGCCATCCTCCACATCGGCGGCAAAAGACCGATCGGCCCCGTGAACGCCGGCACCGAAGCGCCCACCGCCGTCAATACCGACGATCCGGAGGCAAATGTGACCGAAGCGCCGACCGCCGAACTCACGCCGGAACCGACGGAGGAGCCGACGATAGCGCCACCCGCGGAGGAATGGCTGCTCGATAAGGCGTGGCCGTATGCCGAGAACGTGAACCGGGTCCACGGGCTCGATTTCAGCCGCGACAACGCGAGGATCCTGACCTCGGAGAACAGCGAGGATTGGACGTATACGAACGAGTGCCGAGTAAACTTCGTTTCGGAGGGCAGGGCCTGCCTCACGGTCGAGTTCATCGCGAGGAACGGCGCCTGGCAGTACGCCTATACGATGATCGGGCCGGACGGCGAAGAGGATCCGTCGCTTGTGAGCGACCTTTCCGCCGTGGAGCTCGAAGCGCGGATGTATTCAAACGAGGAGCTCATCGCGGCCGGGCATACGCCGAACGGCTCGGACGCGGATCTGATGGCTGCAGCAGAGCTGCTTATTGCGGAGAAGCTTTCGCTCTTTGAGACCTGCCCGGAGAACAACGTCAACCGCTGCTACGAAGCGAAGGCGGACGGCCTGAGCTTCTATGCGCTGCCCCTCATGCCGGACAAACCCGCCGAGCTGCACGCGGCGCTCTATTTCCGCCCGCAGCATTTAGGCGCTTTTGCCTGGGAGTACGGGGACGTCGGCTGCGGCATCGCGGGTCCTGACAGCCCGTATCCCGGCTGGCTCGTGCTCACCGAATGGCTGACCATATCCGTTAAGAGAACGGACGGCGGATTTGCGGCAAACTGTTATTTCACGGGCGACGGCGGTACGCGGCCGGGCTATATCTACCCCGACGCGGATGCGATGGGCGAGATCGAGTATCTTTCCGACCTGATCCTTTCCTCCGGAAACCCCGAACACGGCAGCAGCGAGGGCGCCTGGCTGATCCGTTACCTCTACGGCATGGATTGGGAGCGCTTCGGCCGGGATCACAGCGTTGAGGACTGGGAGCGGCTTGCGGAGCTTATAAAGCCCTGTGCGACCGCACAGGAGCAGATACCGCAGGTCTATATGGACGTGTACGTGATGCTCGGCTGCGAGAACGCGCCGGAGCGCTGGTGGAAGGGCCTGTTTACCCTGCTCAACGAGCAGAGCGTCTACGATCCCGACGCGTTCGCCGAAGCGCTTTCGAACCTCACCGACACGCAGCTTCAAAAGGTGCAGGCGATAATGGGCCGGTTCCCGACCTCGCACGACTCCTATCTGACGGTCTATGAATCGAGCTTCCGCGAGATGGCCGCAGCATCGCAGCTGTATGCGGAGGCCGGCTACATCCAGCTCCCGGATCTCAAAAACACGGACGGTCACGTCTTCTTCAGCCTCGAACCGGACGGCCTCAAGGCGTACGAGAAAAAGTACGTCCGCTATGAGAGGGACGCGGACGGCACGGAGCGGATCAGCAATTATTACAGCGATCTTCTGGCGACCTTCCCGCGCGAGGTCGGGGAGCGCGCGAACCGGAAGCTTATCGAATACGCGAATGAGTACATCTGGTGGAACGCGCCCGACGACGCGAATATGATCGACGAGGGCTATATCGATACGAACGCCGTCTGGGACGAGGAGGCGAAGTGGTTCGCGCTCGTAACGTCCGATCAGAGCATGCAGGACCTGCAGGTGCACTGCATCTTCTATAACGACGAAGGGAACTGGATCGAGATCCCCGGCAACAACGGCGGGCTTTACTACCATTCCGGAAACCAGCAGACGGGCCTGAGCCTCACGATCAGCGGCGTCGGCGTGGTATCGAAGGACGAGATCTATATCTCCTACTGGTCCAAGCATCTTTGGGACGAGCATACGGGCTGCGCCAGACCCTACGTCTACCGCAGCGTCGACGGAGGCCGCTCCTATTCGAAGCTAGATATCGAGCTGCCGGAGCAGTTCCTGCCCGATAATGAGAGCAGCAGGGTCCACTATCCGCTCTCGGCGGTCTTCCGCGGCAGGCACGGCATAATGTTGCTCTCCGGCTTCGAAGACGGTCAGATGCACTGGCTCGAAAGCAGCGACGGCGGCCGGACATGGGAGTATAGGGAAAGGTAAAGGATGGATAAAACGAAACGGAGCTCCGAACGGCGCATCCGCATAAGGAGATGCAGGTTTTCGGCAGAAACAAACCCTTGAACAGAACAGATCCGCGGAAAACGAAACTATCCACGGATCTGTTTATTATTGGATGCCGAAAACCGTTAAGCGTCTCAAACGAGGAGATTTTTGTGTCCGGCACGTCAAACAGCGCAGGAATCCTCGGCGTGTCTTTCGAC
>JAEEGL015075148.1_pt1 | contig 24861 bp, 9 predicted proteins | sample 9134231 | NCBI WGS metagenome assembly JAEEGL01 (sample SAMN16246548, study PRJNA631951) | gut metagenome | biome: gut microbiome; feature: rumen; material: fiber-attached | host: Bos | place: Iran: Karaj | collected 2018-10
ACTATAATAATAAAATGTAGTTCAATTCATGCAATAATTGGAGAATGTATTACTATGATTGTAGTCACAATATTTATTGATAAAAAAACTACAAATAGAATCATTTTTATTATATTATCGTGTATATATCTTTTTTCAACATTAGTTTTTATGGAAATTATTGAACTTAATTTTTGTAATTTAAATAACAATTTGAAAATTAAAATTGAATCCCGGGCAAATCAAGAAAATGATGATAATAGTGAAATGATTCTTAACTAGAAAAACAATGTATAAAATTACTGAATCTTTTGTCAAAAAGTAGATATAATAATATTAAGTTTGTTAAAATATATTTAATTAAATGTAAATAAATAAAGTATGAAATAAATTCTTGACCTTTTTTAAAATGAAATTCATTTAATAAATTAATGTTATAAAATATTATTTACTTTATAAATTAAACAATTAATAAATAAAAATAAAGAAATATAAATGAAAGCTGAAAAAGAATTAAATTTAAAAAAATAAAATTAGGTCTAATTAAATATCATCATTATTTATAAAAAAAAAAAGAAATAGATGGTACATTGAAAATAAATAAATAATATTAATCCCTGAATTTGGGCATTATATTAAACAATATATATTATGAAAATAAAAGTCCAAATATAATATAAATTTTATAAATATATTTTAAAAATAGAGTAAGATAAAGTTATTTTTTTAAATGAAAAAAAATGATTTTTTTAATTATCTCCATTAAACATTTATTAGATTTAATTTTTTTTGTCATTAAATGAAAAAATAAATGATTTATTTAAACATATTTATCTATATAAAAATAATTTTCCTTTTCTTTACAAGAAATAATTTAAATTTTTTCTAAACTAAATAAAATATTATTTTTAATGACTGTTTACATAATAATCCTTAAAAATGAAAAAACATTTGAATAAAAATTAAACAAATGATTGTAATATTTTAAATTTTTTTCCCAAATACATATAATTTAAATATTAATTTAAAAATGTTATTCTAAAGTTTTAAAATCAAAATTATATTTTAAAATAGAATTTTGAGCTTAACATAATATAAATGATTTCATTTTTAACCTATAGTCAAAATTAAAATAAATAAAACTTGATTTATGAAATCATTACCAAAAATAATATTTTTTGTTTATAGTTATTTCACTTAAACATAAAAAAAAATTAAATAAAAACACTCTAATTTTTTAAATAAATAAACTTATGACAAAAAAATGGTAATATATTTCAATAATCCTTTTTTTACATTCCCATAGCATTTAACATAGCACCAACCATATTAGGTGCTCCTTCAGTGGTTTTTTCAAATTTTCTATTTTTAAAAGCTCTCAATCCTAAATATTCTGCTTGATCACCTAATTCTTCTTCAATTCTAACTAATTGATTATATTTAGCCATTCTATCAGTTCTAGAAGCAGAACCAGTTTTAATTTGACCGCAATTACAAGCAACTGCTAAATCAGAAATTGTAGTATCTTCAGTTTCTCCTGATCTATGTGATACCATACATGTATATCCATTTGTTTGAGCTAATTTAATTGCATCTAATGTTTCTGTTAAACTTCCTATTTGATTTACTTTTATTAATACTGAATTTGCTACATTTGATGTTATTCCTTTCTCTATAAATGTTGGATTTGTTACAAATAAATCATCTCCTACTAATTGAATTTTATTACCTAATTTTTCTGTCAATTTCTTCCATCCTTCCCAATCATTTTCTGCTAAACCATCTTCAATAGTAATTATTGCTGGATAATCATTAACTAATTTTTCTAAGAAAGCAATCATTTCATCAGTAGTTTTTTCACCTTCACCAGATTTTTCTAATTTATACTTTCCATCCTTATAAAATTCTGAAGAGGCAACATCCATTCCAAGGAAGATTTGTTTACCTAATTCATATCCTGCAGCTTTAACAGCTTGTGAAATGAGTGCGAGTGGTTCTTCATTTCCTTTCTTACAAGAGGGAGCGAATCCTCCTTCATCACCGACACCAGTTTCATATCCAGCATCTTTGACGACTTTCTTAAGAGCATGGAAGCATTCATCACCAGCTCTTAAAGCTTCTCTGAAAGTTTTGAATCCTGCTGGAATAATGAAAAATTCCTGGAAGTCAACACTGGATTGTGCATGTGCACCACCATTAATTACATTCATACATGGAGTTGGAATTACTTTACCATTAGTACCACCTAAATAACGATAAAGTGGGATATTTAAATGCTTTGCGGCTGCTTTTGCTACTGCAAGTGAGACACCTAATATTGCATTAGCACCTAAATTTTTTTTAAATGGTGTTCCATCTAATTTTAACATTTTTCTATCAACTGCAACTTGATTAAAAGGGTCCATTCCTTTAATTTCAGGTGCTATTTTTGTGTTTATATTTTCTACTGCTTTTAAAACTCCTTTTCCTAAATAACGTCCTTTGTCTCCATCTCTTAACTCAAGAGCCTCACTTTCACCTGTCGAGGCACCACTTGGTACCATTGCACGAGCAGTCACACCGTTTGTTAATGTCACTTCAACTTCCACGGTGGGATTACCACGAGAGTCTAATACTTCTCTACCGTGGACTTTGTCAATCTTTATGCAACAGGGCATTACCTTTCTTTTCATTTTCTTCATAAGTTATTATTTTTTTTTTGATGTATTTATATTGAAGGAATTATTTTTTTTTTTTGATGGTGTTGTAATAAATGTTTATTTTTTTTTTTGGATTTCAAAGTTTTAAGATTTTTTCTGAAATTTAGGTGTATTTTTTATACTTTTTTTTGATTTTGCTTTTTTTGATTTTGGGATATTTTGGGTTTTTTTTTTGGTAATTTCATTTTATATATGGATTGTTTTGGGAAGAAATTTTTATTATTTTTTTTAGGGTTTTATATTTTATTAAATTTATTGAAGAAATTTTTATTTTTTTTGATATTGATTTTAATTAATTTGACATTATTGGATAAATTAATTAGACTTTATATGAAATTATTAATTCTCCAATTTTATGATTTATTGTGAGACATTTATGAATGTATAATTTAATAAATTTATTAAATATAAAATAATTTTGTACTAAATTAATTTTTTAATTTTGTTTTAAATATTACAACATAAAATGATTAATTTTATACTCAAAACTTCAAATAAAAAAATAAATCAAAAATACATAAATTAAAATTCATAATTAAAACCAATAACAAAAAAATCAAAAAAAAACAAAATTAATAAAATTTATATTTAAATAATATTTGTATCAAATAAATAATAATATTTGTACATTAAAAATAAAAAAACACTTATAATTAAAATCAAATTTATTTCCAATAACCTGATAATCCTTTTATAAAACAATAAAAGCCTGAAAAAAAAAAAGAACTAAAATGTCAATAGAAAAGGATGCAGAAGAACTCTATAATGCAATGAAAGGAGTAGGAACAGATGAAGATAAAATAATAAAAATAGTAGCAAATAGAACTCAAAAGCAAAGATTACAAATAAAACAATCATATGAAAATAAATTTAAAAAAGATTTATTAAAAGATTTAAAAAGTGAATTGAGAGGAAAATTAGAAGATGCAATAATAAATTTATTTAAAGATCCAATTGAATATGATGTAGACCAATTAAAAAAATCAATGAAAGGAGCAGGGACAGATGAAGATTCATTAATTGAAATTATATGTTCAAGACCAAATAATATTCTTAAGCAAATAAAAGAAAAATATAAAGAAAAAATTGGAAAAGAATTAGAATCAGATTTAAAAAGTGATATTAAAGGTGATTTACAAAAAATATTATTACCTATTGTTCAATGTCAAAGAAGCGAAAATCAAAATCCAAATATTAATGAATGTCAAGAAAAAGCAAAAAAATTATATGATTCAGGAGTAAAAAAATGGGGAACTGATGAATCAAATTTTTCTCAAATTTTTTCTACCGCTTCTCCAAAAGAATTAATTTGTATTTCTCAAGAATATCATAAAATTGCAGGTCATTCAATTTTAAATGCTATTGATAAAGAATTTTCTGGTAATATGAAAAAAGCTTATCAAGCTATTGTTTATGCCTTAATTTCTCCAAGTGAATATTTTGCTACTAGAGTTAAAGATGCTATTAAAGGTTTTGGAACTAATGATAATTTATTAATGAGACTTTTAATTTCGAGAGATGAAATTGATATGGATCAAATTAAAGCTTATTATCATAAACTATATGGAAACAATATGGTTGATGATATTAAAAATGATATTGGAGGTGATTATAAAAAATTAATGGTTGAATTATGCTCTCATTAATTTTTCTTGGTTTTTAAATTTTAAATTATTTTAATATATTAAAAAATATTTATTATTTAAAATGATTTTTATTTTTGGGTTTTAAATTAATGTAATAAATATTTTCAATGATACCTTTTTATTTTTTTAATTAAAGAAATAATAATAAATAAATAATGAGAGAAGAATTAAATACTTCAGTAGGAAGAATTTTAAAAACAAGTTCTATAGATTTTAAATTTGAAAGAAAAAAAGGAAATACAATAGAAAAAAGATTTGAATTATTTAATTCACTTCAAGGTTCAACAGAATCTGATTTTATTAATGACTCAAAACCTCTAAATCAATTATTTGAAATAAGAGATAAAGAATTTAGAAGAGAATTAGATAATATTAAAATATCAATAGAAATACCAATTTTATATAAAGGACCAAAAGACAAAGAATTTAAAAAATATCATTTATCATATAATAATATATATTTTGTTTTATATAAGGAATTAACAATGAAAGAAATTCATAAACAAAATAAAAAAAATTCATATAATTTACTAAAAACTTCATCAACTGAATATATAAATGAATCAGGAATAAATTTATATTTAAAAAATACTTATGATATCTATCATCCAATATTATGTTTAAATTTTAGTTTATTAACATCATTTTTAACAACAAATGAAGAAAATCAAGAAATAATAATAACAATATTATCAAAAAAACCAATTCGTTTTAAATTAAAACCAATATCAGATAATAAAGAAATATATTTAAAACTTATAATAATATTACAATCATCAATAACAAACAGTCGTGGTTATCATTGTAATTTATTAGGAATAAGTTTATTAAAAGATTTTTACACATATTACTATATGAAAGTAGCTCAATTTGAATATAAAGCAAAAACAGGTGATTTATTATTATTTAAAGGATTTGATTGTCCTTCAAATTTACAAAGATGTTATACAAGAAATGAATATGATCATATTGCTCTATTATGTAGAAAACATGGTATTTTATATGTTTATGAAGCTACTTCAAAAGATGGTTGCAAACAAAGACAATGGATACAATTTATGGCTTATTTTTGGAATTTATTATATGAAAAAATGGTTTATAGAGAATTAATTATTAAAGCAGAAAATGAATCCATTAGAGAAAACATCCTTAGGGAATTAAATGAAAAAGTTGATTTTTATGTTAGAGAAACTCATGGAAAAGATTATAAAATGTATATTTGTAGTATAATTTGTGGAAGTACACAAAAAAGATCACAAAGAGAAAATAAATGGAAAAATAAACCAGGATTTATTTGCTCTTCTTTAGTTATGGGAGCATATTTATCTATGGGATTATGTGAGTATAAAAAAAATGTTAATGAAATTTTACCTGGGTATTTTTCACAAGAAGGAGAAATTGAATTATATCCTGAATATGAATTAGGTCCAGAAATTATCCTTGATTTTAGTACATAAATGTATATGTGAGTATATTTATATATTAATAGATTTTCATAGAAAAAAGATAAAATTTATATTATAAAATATTTAATATTTGGTAAATTAATATCATCAAGTTTTTATTTATAATTATATTTTAATAATAAAAAAAATTTAAATCTTAAGTTTCTTTTACATAAATTTTATTGTTTTATTTAAAAAAGAAATGGTGGTACTTAAAAAAAAAGAAAAAAAAGTCAAATTTAAAATTTCAATTTTTTAAATAAAAATTCAGTGTGTTCTTGTTTTTCATTATCAGCAGAATTATTTCCTCTAACAAAACCTTCCATAAATCTATTATACATTTCAGTACCAATAGAAGCTTTAACTCCATTTAAAACTTCTTTATATTCATCTTTTTGTTCACCTAATAATTTTCTAAGTTCTTCAACTTCTTTTTTAGCTTCTTCTTTTTTATCATGTTCAGCTTTATTTATTTTAACACCAGTTTCTTTAACTTTAGCTTCAATATCATCTAATTTTTTTAATCCTTTTTCAACACCAAAATCTTCTTTAACAGAATATCTAGTTACAAGTAAATGAGACATATTATATGTTTTAATAAAAACTCCAAAACTTTTTAATTTATTTAATCTATCAGCTGTATTTTCTTTTCCTTCAAGTTTTTTCATTGTTTCTTCTAATTTTTTTAAAGATTTTTTTGTTGCTTTTCTTGGTCCTTTACTTAATCCTACTACTAAACAATGAGGATATTTTCTTTCTCTATTATTTTCATAATTTGATTTTACAATTATTCCCTTTCTTCCTGCATATCTTCCGTTTAAAATTATTACCACTTTACCTGGTTTATAGCTATTTTTTTCGATTATAAAATATTTTCTTACAATTTTCCCATCTTAGATATAAAAATATTTATTTATTTTTTATATTTTAATTAATTAATTAAATAATTATTTTTTTTAATTATATTATTTGTATTTTTGGTATTTATATTTTTTATCAATTTTGATATTATTTTTATTGCTTTGAAGACTTCTTTTTAGTAAAAATTATAAAAAAAGAAATAAATGAACAAAATATTTTAAAAATATTAGTGCTTTTTTGTTTTATGGAATATAAATGGTAAAAATATAGATAGTTGATGATAAGTTAATCATAATACTAATAAATTAATTATTAATAGGGATTTTTATCTTTATTATATTTTGAAATACTTAAGAAGAAGAAATTCTATCAAAATATTAGAAAAATATAATGCAGCTTTTATTTTCTTTATCTAAATATTCAATTATTCTTATTATGGCGTTTATTATTCCATTCCTATTAAAATAACAATGTAAAAAGATCATATAAATGTTAATGATATAATTATATGCAAATAGAATTTTCAAAAAAAGACAGTAAAAAATATGAAATATAGTTTAAAGGGAGGTATCACTTAACCTTTGGAAAGGAATATTATGTATTTGTAATACATTAAATGTAATATACTAAATGTTTAAAAATAAGAAAAAATATATTAAAAATATATATTTAATTATAAAATTAATCATCCTCATTTTCTTCTTCTTTTTCTTTTTCGTCATTATTTTCTTTATTATCAAAATCCATTTTTTTTTTACAAGTATTTAAGGGAATCCAAGCAGTAGATTGATTTTCATTATAATTAGTAAATATAAATTCATCGATTCCCATTAAAGTTTTAGGATTTTTTTTCAATAAATTAAAAATCAAAAACATATAATTCCAAAAATAATGATCAATTTTAATATGTTCAGTGTAACCTTCTTCATTTCCATATAATTTATTTAATTCTGTTCTATGAAGACCACAAATGAAACAAACATTATCTCTATCTTCATCAGTTTCACCTTGACTTTGTCTTAAAGCTGAAAAGTTATCAATAATAATTCCACCTACCATTTGAAAGACAAGAATAATATTAACTATTGCAAATAAATTATCTAACCAAAATCTACTATTTTTAAACATTAAATCAGTTGATAATAAATAATTTTCATCTAACCAATTTATAATTCCATTTGAATTTTTGAAAGCTTGATCACAAACTGTAAAAAAACAATCATCAAATCTATAACAATCCTTTGTTGGTGCTTGATCTGCCATATATAAATATATGAATATAACAAAATAATAACAAAATAAATAAAAGAGAAATAATGTTACTATTAATTGTTTTCTTGGAATCCAAAATGATTTTATTATAAACATTAATGTTAAACTTCTTGGTATTATTTCTACTAAAAGAAATGAAAAATATTTATAATTCTGAGTTGAAAAACCTAAAATTGCAAATATTAAATATATTAAATGATATAAAAATCCATAATCATCATACATATTTTTTAAAAATTTTAATCCTCTTTTAAAGTATCCTACCTCATTTTGCTTTCTATCATTCTTTTCATAAAAAGAAAATTTTGCAATATTTTTTAAAACATAATTTAAGAAAATTAATAATGCGAATAAAAATTGTAAAAAAGATAAATTTTTTAATAATTGTTTAGTTGATTTTATATATTTTTTTTTATATAAAAATCCATAATCAAATTCAAAATCATCTGAAAATTCAGTAACTTCACTATAATCATCATTTAATCTATATAAAGAACTAAAAATAAGAAAATTAATAATAATACTTAAAATCATACTAACATCTCTAAAGAAATTATATTGATTAAAAAATAAATCAAATATAGGAATTAGTTTAAATAATTCCATTAATTTTTGAGAATAACTTAATGTATAACTATAATATTTCACATTTTTAAATAAACATTCTAATTTACTTTTAGTATTAGTTCTATCTAAATTTAATTGAAATTCTTCTTTCATATCATCAGTTAAATATTTACAAATAGGAAATAGTTTAACATAATATCCAATAATTACACCATTAAATAATATTTCTATATTAGGTGTATAATCAAAATAAAAACAATAAGCTCTTTCAAAACAATCTTTTACAAAAAAATCTTCTTCATGATTTCTTTTTTTTCCACAATCATAATGTTTACAACATATAAAAATTAACATAAAGCATCTTCCAAAAGACTTGAAAAATTCCAAAGAACTATCAAAAATATTTGAAGATTTAATTTCTGTTTTTCTTTTTGTTATTATTTTTTTAAATTTCGTTATTTGATTATAAGAAACATAATTTGAAGGTCTTGTTAAATTTTCATAATATACATTCATTATTATATAAGTAAAAGTACCTATTTCATATATAATAAAATTATAATTTTGTTCCTTAGTTATTTTTTCTAAATACACAAAATTTTCAAAACGAGAATAAATTTCATTTCCAAAAGTTAAATTATCAGGATCAAATTCACTTTTTTTTTCAATTAAAATTTCTTTATAAGTTTCTTCTAACACAAATCTTAAAGTATCAAAATCAATTTCTCTATGAATAATTTCATATAATTTATCTCCTTTTTTTCTTCCAATTGTTAGAACAGAAAGTAATAAAACTAATTTATATTTTAAAAAAGCACAATATTTTCTACTTAAACCAATACTAAGACAATCAATTTGATAATAATTTATATATTTATCAGTTTGATGATTAACATTAATTAAATTATGGTCATTTTCAGGAGGAGGATTTCCATTTTCATCAAAATTTATTTTTTTTCTATAAGTTAAACCAAAAAGAATTTGAAATAAAAATATTAAAATTTTAGTTTCTTTAACTAAACTACTTTGATTTTCTAATGATGGACCTTGACAACATTTAGTTAAACTTTCTATTATTTTTATTATAACTGGAAAATAAAATCTAATAAATATTCTATGATCCTCATTTATACTTCTTATTTTTCTTGAATCCTTATCAATTAGACTTTGATCTAATTTATTTTTTGTTTCTTGTTTTGGTTTTGTAAAACAATCTAATATATTAGCTAAAATACATATAAAATTTAAACTTTTTGAACTATTATATTGATAACGAAGATAATCTTTCATTTGATTATGTATTATAGAATTATTTTCACTTAAATTATTTATTAATTCAATTACTTCTTCATATGGATTTAATTCATTTTCAAATTTATTCATGGAAAATTCATTTTGTTTATACTTATTTCTTAATGTACTTATTTTTACAATTGGCATTTTAGTATATTCTTGACCTTCTAAATTTTCTTTAATTGAATCACCAATACTTTCTACTAATTTTGATTTGAAAGCTTCTAAAATATTTTTTAGTACCAAAAATAATTTTTCAACATCTGGTGAATTAAAGAAATATTCATATAAATTACTTTTATTTTGATCATCTAAACCATTTAAATATGAATTTATAAATTTAATATATATTAACATTTCATAATCAATACATTTTAAATTTTTTTGACTAATACATTTAATAGCAAATTGAATCATTTTTTTATTACTAAATAATTCTTTATTAAAAGGTGTTTTTTTATAAGAAAATTCTTTATCATTTTTATTTTCAGGCAAAAAATTTTTAGTTTTAAAATCATATCTCATTAAATGGATCATTATCCAATAAAAGAAAAATAATTCTTCTTTTTTTGTCGGATTAATTTGGAAAAATTCAGTAAAAACATTATGAAAAGTTAATAAAAAATGTAATTTAGAAACAGTAGCATTCCCATAAATTTTATTTGAATCATAAGTATAAGTTGCTTCTTCCAATTGAGACATAAAAGCCGCTAAATTTTGAATAAAATTTTCTCTTTCATAATTTATTAATTTTCTCACATTTGAATGAAATATTATTAATTGTTTATTTGAATTTATACATTTTCTTAATAAATTCCAATAACCTACAAAAATTTCACTTCTTTCTAAAGAATGAGTTACATGTTCTGGTAATGTTTCTATTTTTTTTCTTTTTAATTTTACTGGTCCATCATTTTTATTTCTGAAATTTGGATCTGCTGTTATTCTTTCTTCTTCTTCTTTATAAAATATTTTTTTTAATTCTGAAATTACAGAAAATTTATCTTTAAAATTTCTTTCTACATCCTCTATATCTTTTTTATTTGATTCACTAAAAAAACAAGAAACAATATCAAAATTTATAGAAACTAAATGATATAAAAGTTGATAAAATTGTTCACTTACTTTTAAAATTATTGCACAATTATCCATTAAAGTTGTTATATTTTCACTTTGTGTTAATGAGTTAAAAATACAATATAATTTTGGTAATGAAATACCTAAAAATTCATTATAATGAATTAATTGAGGATTATTATTTATATTTGAATAAATATCATTTTCTTCAACTTTTATATCTTCACATGCCGAACATACTATTTTTATTAATTTTCTTTTTAATAATTTATTTATTTCAAATTCATCTTTATATAAAGCTAAATTATCATCTATAAATTTAATTACTAAATTTAATAACACACTTAATTGTTTTGGTGATGAAATCATATCAAAAAATTTGTTTATTATATCATTTAATGAAAGAAGTGTTCTTGCTTTATTTTCATAATCTTCTAAATATATTTTTTTTAATTGAAGGATTAATTCTAATATTTCTTTTAATGAAATTATATCATTTGTTGTATTATGTCCTGAAATAATATCTTCAATTAAAACAGTTTTAATGACATTTAGTAAATCAATTAATTTATCAAAATTTTCATTTGATGAAGTCTTAATTACAATTTTTAAAATTTCAACCCAAAATGGAATAAGTTCTTTTTTATTTTTCCAATCAAAATGAATTAACATAGTTAATAATTTGATAAAATTTTCAATGTTATTTAATTCATTTAAATTAAAATCTCTTAAAAAAACAAGTAAAAAAGAGCTTAATCTAATCATAACAGTAGTAGTAATATTATTAGTTAAAGAAATAGGAAATAATATTAATTCAATATTTTCTTCAATTAAAACTTGATGTTTCCTATTATCTTTAATAAAAACAGTTAATAAACTATAAATATCTTCTAAACATTTTTGAATATTATCAACACTTTGGCTAAAATGAAAAAAGTCAGGATTATTTTTATCACTTTCTGAAAATTTATGAATAATATCATTGGCTTTACCCATAAATTTAATAAGTAAATTTCCAAATCCTAAATTAAATAAAACTTGTTGAACTAATTGAACTCTTTCATCAGTGAATTCATTCATAAAATATAAATTTTTATTTCTAGTTTTATGTTCTTTATCATTACTTGCCCCTCCTTCTTCTGTTTCAACATTATTTTTATTAATTACTTCTTGAATTATTCTTTGTTCAGAATTTGGAGGAATAGTATCATTTAAATTAACTTTATATTTATTTAATACTGGAGTAGAAATTCTTTTTCTATTTGAATGAAGACTTGGATTAAAACTTGAAGTATGTTTAATATTAAATGAATTTGATGAATCTAATGATTCATCTAAATTTGTATTGTTTGTTCCTACTGCTTTTATATTTGGATAATTTTTTAAGTCATCCATTTGAGTTATCCATTTAAATTTATCATATAATCTCTCACATAAAAGAGACATTTCATTTCCAAAATTTTCAATTTGATTGACTATTGTTGAATCTAATATACTTGTACTAAACAAATGTTTTAATATTGAATATAATTCTAAGAAATGTTTTTTAATTATTTCAAATTTTTGTAAATCATCTTCACTTTCAAATATAACTAAATTTGATAAATTTTCAAAAAATATAAAATATTGACTATTTAATCTATATAATATTTCAAAACATATTTGCTTTAAATCCATTATATCTAATTTATGAATACATCGAAGAAATATTAATGTAATATTTTGATTATTATCTAAATTATAGTTAATTCTATTTTCCTTATTCATTTTTATAATTTCCTTTTTTTTATTTGCTAAATGATTATAAAATAAATTTAATAAATCTAAGCTATCACCTTGAAATAAAACATCATTTTCTGTATCATATTTAGATTTTCTTCTATTATTTTGTGAATTATTAATTCCATTATTATTAATTACATCATCAAATTCTTTCTTTAATTCAGCCAATTTTATAATATGATTCATTAAAATTGTTGTTCTTCTATTATCATTATCATGACTAGCTCCAGAAACTGAATCAACATCATCTTTTTTATTATTTAAATCTTCATCTTTAACTTCTAATAATATTTTACCTTCATCATATTTTTCTTTTAATTCCATTAAATTTTTTTCTATTCTATCAATATATTCATTTTCTAAAAATTTTAAAAATTCTAAAAAAATAGAAGAAATTCTAATAACTATTTCTTTTTTTGCCATTTTTGAATCTTCTGTAAAAGTTAAATTTATATCTTTTTGATTCATTGATAATGCTGTTACTCCTTTCATTGTAACAGTTTTTTTTACCAAATTCATTGTTAAATTTGAAGGCTCATTTAAACTTAATTTTGTTTTTCTTCCTGAAGAATTTAACATAAATTCTGCTAATTCTAATTTTTTATTTTTTTCATTTGCATTTGTTAAAATTTCTTCAAATTTATTTCTAAAAAGTTCATATATTTTTAAATATTCACTTGATATTATTGGTATTATATTTTGAAAGTTTAATCTATCTCCAATCACTAAATTGATTAATGCATTTTTTTTATCATCATTTTCATTTTTATTATTTGTTTTATTTGAATTAACTCCAATATAACTTTCTAATATAATTAAAACATAACTTATAATATCAAATGATTTTTCTCTTCTTTTAACTGGATCTTCCCATCTATAAACATGTCTCATTATATATTGACAACTTTCAAATATATGTAAAAGTAAAGAAGAATCATTCATTGATTTTCTAAATGCTTGCTCTTCTAAAATTTTTTCTATATGTTTCATAATTTTTTCAATTTCATTTTGCTTATCAATTTCTTTTGCTTTTTCTTTTTCTTTATTTTGTATTTTAATTTGATCTAATTTATTATTTGGATTTAGTTTATTTTGCTTTTCTTTACCTATATTTCTACATAATTCCATATTTCCTACTAATGGAGAAGCAATTTTTAAATAAAGAAAATTAATTATTCTAATTAGAGAACATCTAATATCATGATTTAAAATATATTTTTGATTTGTTCCTTCGTAATTTACATTATTATTTAAGTAATTATTTACTATTTCCATATTAAATATTTGCATTAAGTAATTTTTAAATGATTCATCATGTAAACAAATATTGGAATAAAAAGTTAAATTTAATGATATTATTTTTGATAAAATATCTTTTTCTTTTTGTTGTTCTTCTTCATTAGCTTCATCAACTACTACAGATTTATAATTTAATAAAGTAATATCACATTCAATTATTTCTTCATAGTTATTTTTAGAATTATTACTACTACTACTATTTTCATTTAATTCATCTGAAGGTTTACTTACTAATTTAATATCATCATTATATAAATCATTATTATTATCAATGCTAAATCTTTTTTTCCTTATATATATTTGAAAATCATTTATAAAAAAATCAACTAAAATAGGATTTTTTTCTATGTTTGGTATTTTTGGATTATCTTTTGAGGAAATAAATAAACTAAAATCTTTAAAGAAGACTTGATAAAATTGTCTAAATGGTTCATCATTACATATTAACATTACATTTAATAAGTCAAATAAAAGTGAAAAAGATTGAAAATTTTGTTTTAAAGATTCAATTTCATATGAATTATATAAACGAATAATTCTTTGTAAAGAATTTCTCATTTGTTCAAAAATTTTTTTATCTTTTCCAATTTCATCTAAAGATAATAATTTTAATAATAAAGAATGATTATTCCTTAAAATATGAATTAAAAATTTAGTGCATTTATCAATATAACCTACAAAAAGGAAAAAATAATGTAATTCATCTTGAATAGGAATTATAAATGTGCTATCCATATCATAAATTAATGTTATTATTTTTAAAATTTTATTTGAAATTAATTTTTTATAATCTAAATATTCCAAATAATAAGAAGCTTCAAATAAATCAAATAATATTTTATCTAATTCTTCATAAGAAAAAGTTCTATAATTTTTAAACCACATTGTTAAAAATAAATCCATTAATTTAGATATAATATTAAATTGATTAATATTTCTTAAAAAATCAAAAGTTCGATGTTCATCAATATTAACATTAACTTTTTTAGAATTATAATCTTTTAACATAGTTTTAAGTGTAATTAATATATGTTGTATATTTTCATAATTTTTAACATCAATTTTTTTTTCATCTTCGTTTCTAAAATAATTTAATAAATTATTAAAACACCAATTTAACTGTTCAAAAAAGTGTAATTCATATTTATCAGCTTCATCTAAGAAAGACAATTTAAAAATAGTTAAATCCGATAAATTTTTAGTAAGTAATAAAATAGCTTTATTTTCATTTCTAATTTGTCTAACAGCTAAATAAGAATTAAATTTCTTAGTTCTAATTCTTATAGTATCAGTTTTTTTAAATAAAAAATTAGATTCCATATCTTTTTTATTATCTTCATCATTTTCATCTTTTTTTTTTTTTTGTTCATAAGCAGTTTCAATAACAAAAAGTGTGTCTTCATTTTTACAAGTTTCAGTGCCAATATCACTATAATTAACAAATTTTAAACCTTGAGCAATATTAGCTTTCATAGTTAAATTATTTTCCATACATAAAACTTTATTACTAAAGACATTAACAATTCTAAAAACAGTTTTTTTACTAATTGGTCCAATTCTTGGAGTAATAGCAGGTTCATTAATAGTTGCATTTTCACTAATAATTTGAAATTTAAATACTCCTAAAGGATCTTTAAAATCACTTAAATTTGATGCTTGTAATCCTATCGCATAATAACTTTGAGCTGCTTTACTTTCATTAAAAAAATAATTTAATGGTACATTATGATTTTTCTCTATTTCTTCTTCTTTTTCTTCTTCTGATAAAACTTTCTTTATTTTACTATATGTCCCTGCTTTTATTAAAGGTAATTTCTCCTCTTTATCTGGTTGCTTTTGAATTAATATATTTTCATTTTCTATTTCATTATCTAATTTATTTTCTTTTAATGTATTAGTTGAAATTAATGTTTTTCTTGTTTGAGTTTTCCCAAAAAATTGTTGTGATGTTCTTTTATTTAATAAATTTATACTTCTTTCTGATGCTTCTGCTGAAGTTAAATATACTTCTTTTTCACAATTTTCAATCCAAAATAAATCTAATGAATTGATGTATTCATCATCAAATAAAAAATCATTTGAAAATTTAATTAATTTCCATTGATTAAATGATTTATCATCACTAACAATTTGATTAATATCAATTTGAATTTTTTTTCCAAAAGGTTTAACAGTATTAGGATTTAAAGTAGTATTTCTATTATAACTTCTTCTAGAAGGACTTGCTCCTCCTGCTCCTTCATTATCATAATTTCTATAACTCATTACTCCTAAATAAGAATTATTTTTCAAAACATTGTTTGAAAAATTAGGTTTTTTTCCTCTAACACTTGTATTTAAATTGATATTAGTTACATTATTTAATATTTTATTAATTAAGATTTTATTTGTTTGTCTTACTGCAACTCCATCTAATGTGACATTTCCATTTGCTAAAAATTTTTCTCTATTTGTTGTTTTATCACCACATGCTATTTTAACTCCTAAATTAAAAAATACATTTGTTGAATTTTCACTTTGATAATTAAATCCATGTAATATTCTAAATATTGTATTCGGTGACATTTTACTTGATAATTCAATATATATTTTAAGGTCATCTACATTCTTTTTAAATTTTAACATTTTTCCACTTGAAATATGAAGAAATTGAACACAATCACCAAAATTTACAAAAGTCTTTTTTTTTAATATATTTACTGTTTGCTCATGATTAGTTTGAATTTCTTGTTTAAATTTAATATATGTATCTGTACTTTGTTGATATGTATTTCTATCATTATGACCATGATTCAAAATATCTTGTTTTATTGTTTTTAAAGCTTTTCTCATTTTTTGAAGTGATTCATATTCACATGCTGGTATTATTAAAAATAAAGTATTTAAATAATTTATTCTTATATCTAATAATGAATTAAATTTATAAAAAAAACAATTTTCATTAAACACCCCTTGACTAAATAAAAAGTATTTTGACATTAAATGTTCTAAATCTTTACTTAATAAATTTGATTTCACTGGTTTAATTTTTTTTAAAACTTTTTTCTGATTTCTTTCATCAGATAAAGAACCAATATTACTTCCTTGGTCTTCATCTTTGTCTTGTTGATATTTAACTGCTCCTCCTTTTGGATCATATGATAATGTTGATACTGTACTTGAAGAATTATAATCTAACATTAAAGAAACTATTGAACCATATGCTAAATAATTTTCAGTATTTGTTTCTGTAGGTTCAATCATTTTTATTTTAATTTATTAATATTTAATTTAATTTTTTAAAATATTATATTTTTCTCAAAGAAAAAAAAATATAATTATTTCTTTTTAATTTATTTCATCTATATCATCATCATAGTTTTCTTCTACTCTATACATATTACTATCCATTTCATTGTTTTCATTATCATTATTGTCATCATCATTTTTATCATTTTGACCTTCATTAATATTAAACTCTATTTCGCTTTCAAAATTTTTCATTGGTGTCATATATTTTTTTAAATAATTAGCAAAAATTTCATTATCTTTATATTCTACTAATTCAGTTATTGAACTTCTTATATAAACTTCATTTTTTTGTATTTTTTCATCATCTTTATCTTTTATATTTGTTTTAGGAATGTTATTATTTATTGATTTAATTTGAATTTTATTTTCTGGATTTAAATTTATTTTTTCCTTTCCTAAATTATTATTTATAATTGCAAAATCTTCAATTAAATTATTAATATATCCATGAGTATGTTCTCTAAATCCAATATCATTTTCTTCAAATTCATAATTTTCTGAATTTATATTTTCATTAACTTCATTATTATTATTATTTTCTACATTTTCTACATTTTCTACATTTTCATTTTCTTCATTTTCTATTTGATTGTTTTCAACTTCGTTATTTTCATTTTCTTTTGATTTTACAATTGGATTTTCAATTTTTTTAATTTCTTCTTTTTTTAAATTTTGATTTTTATTTCTTGTTAAATTTTGAAGAGAATCATCTATTTTTATAGATTCATTATATTTTAATTCTTTTTCTAATTGATTTATTCTATTTTCATATTCATCTTTTAATGATTGAAAATTTTGATTTATTTGAGATAAAATATTCTTTTGCCATGAATCAATTTCTTTTAAATGTTCATCAAATTTTTGATTCAATTTATTATAATTATCTTTTAAATTTACAATTATATCATTGAAAATTTTTTGATTTTCTTGTAATTGAGTCATATTAGAATTTAATTTTACAAAATTATTTTGAATTTTTTCAAAATTTTCTTCATGTGAATTCATATCTTCTTGTAATTTATTAATTGTTTCCATTTCATTATTATTTTGTGAACTTTGTTCTAAAATTCTATCATTATTTGTTTTAGATAATGAAATTATGTTCTTTGTTTTATCCTCTAAATTTTTAAAATTATTTTCTATTTGTTTTGTTATTTTTTCTTCAAAAATTTTATGTAAATTTTCAATCTCTTTCATTAAATCAGTTTTAATTTCTTGCTTCATTTGGTCATATTTATTTCCTTGAATTTCATTTTGAATTTTATTTTTCTTTAAAGCTCTAGCTTCTAAATTAAAAATATAAAATTTTACATTTTATATGATTTGCAACACTTTCAATTAATTCATTAACACTCATTGACATATTAGGATCAGAAGACATTTAAATTTTAAATTAATAAAAAGAAAAATAATTAAATATAAGAAATATAAATAAAAAGAATATTAATTTTATATTAAAATCTAAAAAACTAATTATCATAATTACATTAAATAAAAAAAATTGTAATAACATTAATCATTCAAATTTCATATTTCTTTAGAATATTTTCGAGTTGAATAAAATTCGGTCTATCTTCTTCATTTAAACTAATCATTTTACATAACAATGCAATAAATTTATTAGAATATTTCCCATCAATAATATTAATAATATAGTTTTTTAATTCTAAATTATTTTGACAATTTCTAACATTACATAAACTTTTTAATCTTAAAGTAGAAGCAAAAAGAACACACATACCTAAACTAAAAACATCACTTTTATAAGGATTATGTTTAACTTTGAAAATTCTATTATGAAAACTATAAAATAATATAGGTGACATATATAATTCAGTTCCTCTTAAAGTACTTATAATATCTTTTTCTTTCATAAATCTTTTTGCTTCACCAAAATCGGCAATTTTATAAATATTATTTTCAAAACATAAAATATTTTGAGCTTTAATATCTCTATGACCAATATCATTTCTTTCTAAAAATGATAATGCACTTACTAATTGTTTTATTATATTTAATAATTCTTTTTCTGAATAATATTTTTTTATCATATATCTTTGATTTATTTCTTTTTCCCAATCTGTTTTTGCAACTTCCATTAAAACATAAATTCCATATGTTGTTTCATCTATCATTTTTTTTGAAATTCCAATTATTGACATTATATTGCAATGTTTATTATTTAATATTAATTCATATTCTTTTGTAATTGCCTCTAAACCTTTTTGTGTATTTGTGTACATTTTTTTCATACAATAAAATTTTTTTGAAGGGTCTTCAACTAAAAATATTTTTCCAAAAGTTCCTTCACCTATTTGAGTTATAACTTTAAAATCTTCTTCATTAAAAAAAAAAGGTTTTGGTGTTTTATCTTTTTTTAAATAAATTAAATGATTTTTTGAATTTTCTCTATGAATAAATTTATATGGTAATATAGATTTAATTATTTTTTTTTCTTCATAAACTTTTTTATTGGATTCAGATAAATGTCTTTTTTCATCACTTTCTCTTAAACTATTACAATTTTTTTTTGGAACTTCATATACTTTAATTTCTAATATTTTTTTATCTGTAAAAGAATTATATCTTCCACTTCTTATTGGATTTTTATTATTATATGAATCCTCTTTAATATTTAATATTTTCTTTTTTAAATTTTGAATTGGATTTCTGTTTAATAAAGAAGAACTAAATTTATGATTTGATTTATAGTTTAATGAAGAATCATTTTCTACTTTATTATCATTTTCTCCTTCTTTTTTTTCAGTATTTAAAATTTCATTTTTTGATTTATAAATTCTAATCGGTTTAAATTTTTTATTTGAACCAAATTGATTGTAATAATTACTTATTCCAGTTGAACCAGTTAAACTTTCACTTTTATCATAAAAAATATCTTTCTTACTATAAAATTTATTAAAAATATTCATTTTATCATTGATTGAATTTAAATTAAATGCTTGTTTCGAAATATTTATATTTAAATCTTCATTATATTCATTATCATTATCATTATCATCATAATTATCACATTCAAATTCATCTTTTTCTAATTTTTCATTTTCATTTATTGAAAAAGTTCTAGTATCACAACAATTAAAATGTTTATGACATTTAGGACAAGTCCAAACAAATTTTTGAACAGAAGCAAAAGATTTACATTTAGAACAAACAATAATTAAATTATTTAAATTATTTCCAGATAATAAAACACCATCACAATATTCATTATGTTTAAAATTAACTTTCAATGGATTAGAAAAGCATTTACAAGGTATTTCTTTTGGTTTAATTATAATTTCATTAACTAAAGCATTTTTAACTGAGTTTTTAATAGATAAAAATTCAAAAGAATTATATTCTTTTGCTCCTGAATGAAAAGTTTTATGACATAAAACACAAATCCAATTAATACTAAAAGGATCAAATTCTTTATTACATTTTTTACAATATAGATTATTATTATTAGTTAACCATAAATAATCATTACATTTCCTACATGTCATTTGTTGGTTTAACATTACTGGACAATGATAATTATCCCAAGTAGCAGGTTTTAAATTATCATATTTTATATTATTACCTGTTGAATAAAAATCACAATCATGATATGAACAATACATTAAAATTTGCTGAATTTTATATATATATTTACATTTTAAACAAATTACCAATTTTATTTCTTTTTCTAAATTTTTTACAATTATAAAATCACCTTCGCAATTATGTTTTGGCTTAGTGTTTTTTTCACAATGTTTTTGAAAAGTTATTAATTTTTCTGAATATTTTATATTTTTTAATTCTTTTTCACATAATTCTTTTATTGGATTATAATATAAATTTGCTATTCTTTTTATTTGATTTATAAAAAGACTTTTATTTTTTCTTATTTCATTTAATAAATTACTATGATATGCTTTTAAAATTATATTCATACGATGAATAAAATACTTGAAAAATTCTTCTTTGGATATTGTTAAAATATTTGATATACATGTATAAAATTCTTCAGTAAATATTTTTAAAATTTCTTTTTCTAGTTTTTCCATATTAAATTTAAGTTAAAATTTTAATTTTTTTGAAAAAAAATTATTATGGGAATTGAATGTTGTCGAAGAAATAATTTTAATGAAGAATTTATTGAAGATTTAGATAAAATTAATTCGGAATTATATGAAAACTATTCAATTAAATTTGAGCAAAAATCATCAAATTATTTATGTAATTTTTCAAAGGATGGAAATGAAAAAATACTTTTTGAAATAATACATAAAAATGAAAATTTTTCATTATTATTTTTAAATAAAATTAATGAAATAAGAGCAAATCCTTTAATATTTTATTCAGATTCTAAAAAATATTCTTTGTCCGATTTCTTTGAAGAATTCATTTCAAATACTGAAACTTCATCAACAATTCCTTGGTCATATGTTAAAGCAAATGAAATATATGAAATAATGGATGATGAAAAAAATGGAAGAGAAGAAAAAAAAATAAATAAATTAAAAAAATTAAACAAAAAATCATTCAACATTGATGTTATCTCTAGTTTGATTTATGAAGGAGAAAAAATTATGGATTATATTTGGCAATATTTAAAAAATATATCTAAATCTCAAAAAGAAATGTTATTAATTAAAAATTATGATTGTTGTGTTGTTTATACTTCTTCTAAAATTGAAGAAGACACCAAAGATTTAGCAGAAATTCAAAGTTTTAGAAATTTAAAGGAATATAATAGTGTGAGAAATAAGAAAAATAATAAAAAGAAAGATATTTACAATATATATATTTTTTTATTCAAAAAAATCAATTAAATAGGATATTTTTTAAAAATCATATAATAAATGGAATTATTAATTGTAAATTTTGTTAAAACTTAATTTTTACATATATCTTTTATCAAATAATAATCAAAAAAAATATAATTTATAAATATAAAAATAAAAAAAACAAAATAAAATTTTTTAACAATGGAAGAAGATGAACAAAAGATAAAAGAAGAAGCAAAATATTTAATAGCAAAAACAAAGCAAATGATGGAAAATATGAATTTAACATCTCCATCTCAAAATTTAGAAAAAAAAAATACAAAAATAAATAAATCTCAATCAAAAAATAATAATAAGTCTAATTCAACAACACATTATTCAAATCCTTCTTTTGATTCTTCAAAATTATCTCCAAGTAGAAGATCAAATGCATTACCATATGAAAATTATTTAATTAATGGTAAAAAAATAAATTCAGAAAGTGATATGAAAATAAATATTAAAAATTTAACTAAAAAAATATCAGAATTAACTAATGTTATTCAAAGACTTGAAAAAGAAATAAAAAATAAAGATGAAATTATTGATTCTTTAGAAAAAAAATTAATTTCAAGTACTCAACATATTGATAATTTAAATAAAATGATTATTAAAGATAGAAGTGATAATATTCAAGTTGAAAATTCAAATATGAAAAGAAAAATTTTAGATCTTGAAAAAAAAATTAAAGATAATACTTTTATGTATGAAGAAATTATTAAAGAATATAAAAATAAATTAAGTGGTTTAAATAATGAAAATGATGGTAATGTTAATCAATTAAATAAATTATCAGAAGATTTCCAAAAATTAGTAATCAATCATCATGATGTTAATTATGAATTAAAAGCAAAAAATAATAAAGTCGAAGAATTTAAAAAGAAATTTGAAAAACAAGAATCAAATGAAAAAGTAAATATTAAAAAAATTGAACAATTAGAAGATACTTTAAAAGTTTTAGTAAATTTAATAAAAAATTTATTCAATGAAGAAAGAGAATTTTATCCTTTGAGAAGTCAATTATTAGATCAAATAAAATATTTAACCTTACCATAACTTTAAAAAACTTATTTTTTTTATATAAAATTATTTAAAACCTTTTAAAATTTTGTATAAACATTAAAAAAAAAAATAAATTAATTAAAAAAACTAAAACTGCAAAAAATATTTAATAAAAAATAAAATGTTATTTAGTCATGTCCCCGCATGGGGATTTGGTTCAGGTCGAAGTAGAGAAAATGTAAAGAACGATTCATCATATACTCCAGGTCCAGGTTCTTATAAATTTTCATATCGTGCACGTAAAGGACCATCATGGGGAATGGGAACATCAGGTCGTAGTAAATTAGGAATAAAAACGGATGGTCCAGGACCAGCAGCTTATTCTATTAAATCATATTCTAAAGGACCTAAATATTCTATGAGATTAAAACCCAATAGTTCTTCTGAATTAAGAAATAGATCTAGTAGTCCTGGTCCTATTTATTTACCTGAGATTCGAAGTGGTTCACCTAAATTTTCTATTCAAGGGAAATATAAATTTAAAAAAATTATTACTAGTGACACTCCTGGTCCTGATTATAATATTGGAACTAAGTGGATGAGGAAAGCTCCTGCTTATAGTTTCACTCATGCTAGAACTGAAGGAGATCAAAATGGGAAGAATTCACCAGGACCAGGACAATATACATTAGAAACAATTAATGAAAAACCTAAATATAGTTTCGGTAAAGCAATAAGAGATGGTATTTCTGGAAAAGATGATGTTCCAGGCCCAGGTCAATATCCATATAAATCAAGTGTAGGAGAAGGAGCTAAAATAACAATTGGACAAAAAAATAATTATGATCCCACTTCTAAGGAACAAGGCTCTGTTCCAGGTCCAGGTAATTATGAAGTTAGAGGAGGACCTGCTGGTCCTTTATATTCTATTGGTACTTCTAATAGAGGTGATTTAGTTAAGGAAGGTGATGGCCCTGGACCTGCTGGGTATAATTTAGATAATGGAACTGTTGCTACTAGGAATAAGAATCCTGCTTGGGTTATAGGCACTGGTGAAAGGGGAGAATTAGCTGAAGGTGATAAGAATGTTCCTGGTGTGGGAAAGTATAATGTTGCTAGGAAATTTAAAGGTCCTTTTTATTCTATTACTGGTAAAGGAACAATGACTTCTGATGTTAAGGATAATGGAATGCCTGGTGCTAATCAGTATTTACCTAATTTGAAGGATTTGAGAAAAGCTCCTGCTTATAGTTTCCCACAAGCTGATCCACCTGATGATTCAAAAAAGACTAAGAATTCACCTGGTCCAGGAGAATATGAATTTGAAAAAGAAAATGATAAACCTAAATATGGTTTTGGAACAGCAGTAAGAGATGGCTTAGATAAAGATAATAAGGTTCCAGGACCTGGTCAATATCCATATAAATCAAGTGTTGGTGAAGGAGCTAAAATAACAATAGGAGAAAAATTACCATTTGATCCAACAGCTAAAGAACTTGGTTTAGTTCCAGGTCCAGGTAATTATGATGTTAGAGGAGGACCTGCTGGACCTTTATATTCAATAGGTAAATCAACAAGACCAGATATGGTTAAAGCTACTGAAACTCCTGGTCCAGCAGATTATACAATTCAACCAGGAACAGAGGCAACAAGAAATAAGAATCCAACATGGGTAATAGGAACTGGAAATAGAGGAGAATTAGCAGAAGGAGATAAAAATATTCCAGGAGTAGGAACATATGATTTGAAAATGGCTCCAAAAGGACCATATTATTCAGTTACAGGTAAAGGAAGTATGACTTCAGATATAAAAGATAATGGAGTTCCAGGTTCAAAT
>JAEEGL016157747.1_pt1 | contig 24861 bp, 6 predicted proteins | sample 9134231 | NCBI WGS metagenome assembly JAEEGL01 (sample SAMN16246548, study PRJNA631951) | gut metagenome | biome: gut microbiome; feature: rumen; material: fiber-attached | host: Bos | place: Iran: Karaj | collected 2018-10
AGTCCCACAGGATATTTTTGCGTGGGGGCGCAGGCAAAGTTGGTGGTGAGTTTTATGGTGTCCTTGTTGGGATTCTTGTCGAAATACGCAACCACTTTTTCCGAAAGGCTGTAATGCCTCAGAATCTCCGCCGAGAGCGCATTGCCGTCGGAGGGGGCGATGATGTGGGCGTTGACATTGACGGTATTGACAATCTTCTGCGCAATAGCCCTTGCAAGCGGATCGACGCCGAGGCCTTCGGCATTGCGCTTGGCGATGACATCGCAGATATTGCCATTGACATTCACAATATACATATTGAGGTCGTCGCCGAGGGTCTCCACGACGGCAAAACGACGGTTGTTGCAGAGCAATCCACGACTCTTGGCAAAATGCCTTGCAACTACGGCAGGCAGGGGTTCGCGGGTCGAAATTTGCAGACCGCTACGCACTAAGCACTCCCCTACCGCAGCCCGCGCCGCCTCGTCAACGCTGTCGCTGAAAGTGGCGATGCAACGCGACACGCCCGAAGTCTTGGCGACTATGGCGGACGTTGCAGAATAAAGGACGGTGTCGAGGTCGCGCCGACCCTCGCCGATGCGCTTCAAGATGTCGCCCTCCACACCAGCCTCTCCGTTGCGGTATGGCATCAGATATTGAAGACCAAAATCATAAAACGCGCCATTTTGCTTGAAATACAGATAGTAACGGCCATTGTCCCTATCGGCGGTAAGCGGCTTTACGCTGCCGTCGCCAGCAAGAAGGGCTGCCTGTATGTAATTGTCGCAGATAAAAAGTGCAAGTATATTGTCCATTTCCGTATGTAAGTAGTTTTAGTACTGTACTAATCAAAATATCTGTAAACCACGGCGGTGATATTGTCCTTGCCGCCTGCGTTGTATGCAGCCTTGACAAGGCGGTCGGCGAGGTCGGGGGTGTCCTTGTAACTCGAAATCATGCTGAAAATCTGATTGTCGGTCAATGCGTCGTGCACACCATCGGAGAATGCAAAGAGGATGTCGCCGTGCTTGAATTTTTTTGCCCTGCCAACGTCCACCAACATCAGGCTAAGATCCTGACCGATGGCCGATGTCATCATATTGCGCTGCGGATGATGGAACGCCTCCTCCTCCGTGATTTCGCCACGGTCGAGAAGCCTCTGAACCACCGAATGGTCGTGGGTCTCGCGGCTCAGGCAATCCTCGCTCCACAGATAGACGCGGCTGTCGCCGATATTGATGGTGTAATAATCGTCACCTACAACGAGAAAACCCGAAATAGTGGTGCCGCAGTTGGTGTAAGCCGGATCTTCAAGGCTCTTGTCGAGCACCTTGCGGGCAGCTTGTATCACAGTCTCATTGAGGAAGGCTATGGGATTGGTGTCAACATCGAGCGCATTGAAGGCGTCACTGAAATAATCGACCACCGTCTTGCTCGCGAAGTCGCCGTGTCCGTGACCGCCCACGCCGTCTGCTACAAATACAAGCCTCATCCCGTGACGTACCTCGGTGATGAGAAAACTGTCTTCCTGTTTCGGCTTGCGGCCCTGGATGGAGCTGCTTTCGGTCTGCGGGAGCGCGCTTGACGAAAACATTTTTTTGATAATCGATGTTGACATAGTGTGCGTGTTTTGGGTTTGTTATTTTGTTTGCGTGTGGCTGAGGTATTGCTTAGCCATGTAGCCGCGCTTGTTGTCCACCCTGACCTCCACCCAGAAATATCCGTCGGAGACCACTTCCACGGGCTTGTTTTTGGCCACGGTCATCAATAGTTTGCTTTCCTTGTCGGCGAGCATGCGCAGATTGACGTTTGTGGTGGTGTAAACTATCTGACCCGGGGCAAAATAATCGTCGGGGCTGTCGCCGCCCTGCTGCGATGTCGATGTCTGCTCCCACGGCCAGTGTCCAGTATTGTAATACATATACCCTACCGTACCCAAGGCAGCCAAAACAATCAGCAGAATCAAAATCTTCACGAACTTGCGTCCTCCGCCGCCCTCGTCCTCCAATTTTGTAGTGGACGCCTGCGCCAAGCGGTTGCGACGGTCGAGTTCCTCCTTGCGCTTGCGGGAGATGGCTTTTTCGATTTCGTCTGAAATGATTGCTTCGGCGAGGTCACGGTCCACGCCCGCCTTAGCTATCTCCTTGTCGAGCACGGCGCGTTCGTTGCGGGTGATGACGCCATCGGCGGCATATTCCTTGATCTTAGCCTCGAGCCACGGTGGCATAGGGTTGTTGTTGCCGCTTGCAAGCAGCACGCGCAGTATCTCGTCACACGACTGGTAACGGTCGTTGGGATTGAGCATCGTGCACTTGTCTGCCACCTGCCTGAATTTGTCGGACTGCATCTGGCTGAGGTAGCGCCTGTCGGGATGCTGTGTGAACATCTCAATGATGATGATGCCGAGTGCGTAGATGTCGCTGCGCTGGTCGGCGTCGGTGGCGCGGTTCATCAGCTCGGGGGCTGCGTATTTTGGCGTGCCCGCCTTGGCAAGGTTGTCAACAAGCGAATCGGCTGCGGCGAGACCGAAGTCGATGATTTTCACGTTGTTGCCCTTGTAGGTGAGCATTATGTTTTCGGGTTTGAGGTCGCGGTGGAAGACCTGCTTCTGGTGCATATATTTCAATGCGTCGAGGAGCTGGAGCACAATTTTGTTGATGATTTCTTCCTTGGTGTTTTGCTCCACGTGGATGAAATCGTGCAAGGTGCGGCCGTCCACATACTCCATATAATAATATGGGCCTTCGGCGTCCTCGCCCTTGCCGTAAAAATGCACCACGCCCGGATTCTCGAGGCTGTAGCCGGTGTCAAACTCCTTGTAAAACAGGTCGATATATTGATTGTTGTATCTGTATTGCGGCTTGATGCGCTTGATGATGACCTTGCGGCGTCCGAGGTGCAATGCGCTGTACACATCGCTCATCGCGCCCTGGTCTTCGAGTTTTTTGATTTCGGTAAATTCGCTCGCGTCGGGTGTAGTGGCGGGCGGCTGCGCGGTCTCCGACATTATAGCCTGAGTGCCTTCTGTATCGGCGGGCGCGTAGTCGTCAGTGATGAAACCCGAACCCGGCGACTCCTGCTCCATCAAAATCCAGAGCCAAGGTCTTCGGGATAGGCAGTATTGGAGACACCAGTGGCAAACTTCAGCTCAAGCTCGGCGTTCTTGATGAGCATCACAAGCTGCCCCGGATTGATGCCGATCTTGCCCGCCTGACTTATCAGCTGCTGGCGCTTGGATTCGGTCATCCCCGTGCGAACATACTGTTCTATCTGCTGTTTGAGTTGTTCGAAATCTGTCATTTGGGTCGCTTGAAATATTATTTGTCAAGGGTGAAAGAATCGCTCGTGCCCTTGTGGCTGTCAATGAAGAAATCCACGGTGTAAGTGCCAGGAGTGAGGGTTGTGGCTGTCTTTTTCCAAGTGAGCTCACGGCGCACGCCCGAGCGGTCGTACTCCACATTGTCCTTCATGGTGTAGGCGATGCTCACGCCCTCGAATGTAAAGTCGCCCGACGGCTCGATGACCTTGCCATTGGGGTCAATAATCCTGAAATATACAGTGACGTCGCCAGTGAACGCCTTGTCGTTGGCATTGAGGGTATATACAATGTCGAGTTTTTCGATGCGCTTAGCCTTGCGCTCCTTGGGCTGGATGACCTTGACGGAGCCTGAAATCTGCGCCATCTGGTAATTGAGATCCTTGACCTCGGTGGTCAGGTTGTCATTTTCGTTGGAGAGGTCCACAATCTTGGTCTCGAGGCCCTTGACCTTGGTCTTGAGGTCGGCAATCTCGCGCTGCGTGGCGTTGAGCTCAGCCTGACGCATCTCCGCATTGTCAAAAATCAGCTGAATGAGCCTGTCCATCGACGCGCTCTGATAGCCCGAGCCCTTGAGAGCCTCAGCCATCTCCTGATTCTGCTCGATGAGCGACCTAATCTTGTCCATGTATGCCTGGAGAGCCTTGTTTTGGTCGCCGGTGGCGCGTCCTTTTTTCTTGATGACAGCGGTGAGCGAGTCGAGCGACTTTCTGTACGACTTGATGGAATCCTCCACATTGCCATACGAATCGAGCTTGGCATTGAGGCCATAGAGCATAGCCGCCGACATGCTGTCCTGCTTCTTGTATTCGTCCAATACTATCTGCAAGCTGTCGCACCTGCCACAATGATCATCGGATGTGCAGGATGTCATCACGCTCGATGCCACAATCAGCAGCACAGCCAACACCCAAAAATATCTCATTACTGACTTCATAATTCAATTGCCTATTTTTATAATATTTTTTTTAATTTGACAATACCGATTTTCGGACGTTGACAACGCCGTCTTCGGACTTTTTCGGACGTTGACAACACCACCTTCGGACTTCTCGGACGTTGACAAGCAACGCCCCGACCCGTTACAATTGCAACAATTCATACTGCCCCGACGACGGACGGAACACCACCTTGCCTGTCGCGGAGCGGGCTATCGTGCCGGTGCCAAGCGGGATTTTCTTGGCTGTGGCGGCAGCAATTTCCTCGAATTCGTATGTATGTTTCTGGAGGTCCACATAGCATTTGCAGTTTTGCGCCACGGGCACAAAGTCGCACTTGAAGTCAAAAATCATCACATACCTGTCTTTCTCGTTCTTGACGTCCTTGACCGTGAGCAGGAGCGACTTGCCTTCGTAGCTGCCCGAATAGAGGTGGTAAAGGTCGGATTCGGAGATGGCCTTGTCGCCAAGCCCGAGGTAAGCCGAACCCTTGTTGCCGCCAGAGCCGCTGAAATCGAGGCCGACAAAGACAAGCACGGCAACGACAACGACGAGCACGACGGCTACAACAATGTGCACCGCCTTCGGGGCAAAGAAACTGCCATCCATATTCTCCATGCCGTCCACAGACTTCTGACCAGATGTCTGTATAAGCGCATCAAGCTCTTCCGGCGACAGCCCCATAATACGGGCGCGCACGGTGAGCATCTCCATGTCGGACTTGCTGATCTGACCAGATTCCGCACATGACGCTATCAACAGCCTCAGTTCTTCCAATGACTTGTCCATTTCTTGTGATACGTGTTTTAACAATCGACAAAGTTATAAATTATTTACAAATATAAGGAAACATTCCGCAAAAAAAATCACAAAAAAAACAAAGATTTCATTTTATCGGAAAAATATGTATCTTTGCCATATCAAAATACACACAAAAAACATACAAAAATGGCAGAAGAATTAGACAATAACGAAATCCAGATCCTCACCCTCACGGACGAGGACGGCAAGGACAGGGACTTTGAAGTGGTGGACACGCTCGATTATGAAGGCGAGACCTACTACGCCCTGCAAGAATATTTTGAGAACGTGGAAGACCTCGACAACCGCGACGAAAACGACGACATCGAGATCCTCATCCTCAAGCGCGTTGTGGAAGACGGCGAAGAATCTTTCGACACCATCACCGACGACGACCTCTTCGACAAGCTCACGGCAATGTTTGACGCGAGGATGGACGAGGAGGAGGATGCAGCGGAGTAGCCCTCCACCCCACACACCTGACAATGACGGCGGCGCACTGACATAGTACGCCGCCGTCGCTGTTTATATATATACACAATTGCGTGCACCGGGCGTCAACACACCCATAAAAACAAACCCGCCACGGAAACTTTGCGTTCCGTGGCGAGTTTGCCTTTTATCAGAGTGTCGGAGTATCTATCGGAGGAGGGTTACGTCGCCAATCTCCTTGAAGATCTTGCCGTTTTCGAATGTGCACTTGCACTTGTAAACGTATACATCCTGCGGACAGAGCTTGCCTCGGTAGTAACCGTCCCAACCAACATTGACGTCGGTGGATTCGTAAATCTTCTCGCCGTAGCGGTTGAAGATTTCGAGGAGGTAGGTTCCTGCCTTGACACCGTGCCTCGGGTACGGGATGAAGACATCGTTGTGGAGCCTATTGACCTCAATACCGCCGTTAGGTCCGGAAGGATCGGGCGTGAAGGCGTTCGGGAACTTGAGCATGCCTTCGGGCTCTACCCTTACATGAACGTTGGACTTGGAGTCGGAGCATCCGCTCTGACGGTTCTTCGCAGTGAGCGATACGTAGAAGTCGCCTGACTTGGTGTAGTAGTAAGTCGGCTCCTTTTCGTTAGAAGTACCGCCGTCGCCAAATTCCCAGAGCCAATCGAATTCATCATCCGTGGAGCTCTCAGTGAAGTTTTGCGTGTAGAGCGGGATGTTGGGCAACCTTACAGTATCGGGATAGGTGTCGAAGTTGACTACCGGTGTCGGGTAAACAACCACGGTATCCACCCTCATCGCCTTCTCGCCAGTAGCGCCAGGACCGTAAGCCGAGAGGAAGAGCAGGTACTTGCCAGGAGTATCGAAGGTGTAAGTCCTTATCACTCCAGCCTTCACGTAGAAGCGAGCCTCAGGCTTGAGAGAATCGGCGTCCACAAGCATCTTGATATCCCACTTCACGGAGTCGTGGTACATGACGCCCTCTTCGAGAGTCATAGTGTACTTAGCACATCCTGCGTACCTGGTGGGCTGCTGGATGGATGTCGGCGGAGCCGGGATGATCTTGATGGTCTGGTAAGCCGTATCGTTACAGAAGTGCGGATTGCTTACCACCAACTGGATCGTGTAGTCGCCCCAAGTATCGTAAGTGTGTACGAGGGTTGACAGAGCCTCGGCGTTGCTGTTCCAGTGTGCACCGCTGCCGTCGCCAAACTGCCAAGAGTAGTTGACGCCCTTGCTTGCGATGGTGTCGGCGTAGATATTGACATTCATACTCGGCTGGATCTGAACCTGCGGGCTTGCCGTGAAGCCTGCCCTTGTGAGGGCGTACACGGTAACCGTCTTCTCAGTGGTGTCGTAGCAGGTCTGACCCTTAGGAATCTTGATGCCAGTAATCAACTTGATCGGCACGATGCTGTCGTAGTACATGTCGTTGGTGAACGGCTTGGCGGGTGTCACGATGCTGTCGTGGTCGATAGTCTCGAATGTGACGCCGGTGCCGAAGTCCCAACGATAGAATACAGAGCCTGTGGTGTCGGTATTGATCGTCGTATTGGCGAACTGAGCCTCAAACGGCGAGCAACCAGCCGCAGTGCGCGGTATGATGGTGAAGTCGGGCTCGGGTGCCACGTAGTAGGTGATGTCCACGGTATCGGATGCGTAGCAACGGAGCTGCTTCTTATCCTCGGTGAAGAGTTCCTTCACGAATACAGTCACACGCCATGCCGCGCTGTTGGTCATCGGCTTGAGGGAGTCGATGGCAATGTTCGGCTTCGTCCTGACGCGATCCTCGAACCTCATACCGCCTTCCACGATTTCCCACTCGCCTTGCCAGTTGTAGGAATCCTCGGTGAGGAGCGGGTTGTTGAGCGGGTCGGTGGCGTGGAGTTCAGTCTGCGGTACGCAGAGGTGCTGATCTTCGCCAGCCTCTACCGAGAATCCGTAGTTGTAGATGATTACGGAGTCTTGAGCGAGGAAGCCGTTCTTGATGACATTCCAGAGGAGTACGTTCTTGCCCCTTGCGAGGTTGCGTACCCAAGTCTTCGGGCTCGACTTGTCTTCGAAGCCGACCTGAGTGCTGCTGCCGCTACCGCCATCAGCTACCGACCAGTAGGAGATTGCGTTGGGCACCATCTGAGCGTTGAGCTGGATGGAGTCTTCACAGATAGACCTGTTTTCACCAGCTTCTACAGTGAACGCCTTGTAAGCGATGGTCACGTAGTCAGTAGCGCTACACGGCGGGATGTACTCGTTCTCCTCGTCACCCTTCTTGCTCTTGAGCTTGGCGGTGAAGCCAATCTGGTTGTAGCCGGACGAGAGGCCGTAAACCGTGGTCACAAATCCGTCGGCGGGAGTCGGCGAGCCGTTGCCCGTCATACGGAACCAGTGTCCGGTGTAGAACTTGGTCTCCCTTGCACGGAGTTCGATGCTCGGCTCCTCTACTTCCTTGTAATTGCCGAGTGTGGTGACATCGGCGTCCACATTGAAGTGGAAGCTCTTGATCTGTACCGTAGCCTCGCCCGTACATTCGGTGACAGTATCCCTGACGAACCAAGTGAAGGGGTTGGAGTATCCAGTGCCGTCCTCGCTGTAGTAGAGGCCGCTTACACGGGTGTTGTAGAGGTGCGGGTCGTCGAATTTGGGACCGTCGCCCACAGTCTCGATGAGGTTGCTCCTTACGCCCGAGTACCATGTGCCGACCTGGTCTTTGCCCAGCGGCATACCGGCGAGAGTTGTGAATGTATCACAGATGCTCTGGTCGAAGCCTGCCGTCACGTCGATGGTCTTATTGTTGATGACCACTTCCTTGTAGGATACACAGTTTTGCTGACCGAATATTACCGTCCAGCGGAGGACGTTCTCATTCTTATTGAGGTTGCGTACCACAGTGCTCTGCGCCGTGGGATCCTCAATCTGGCCGCTACCAGTCGGGATCGACCACTTGCCGACGCCGGCAGACTGGCGAGCCTCGATGTTGGTAGTGTTGCTACATACGAACTTGTCGCCTGAGGTGATGTCGATGTCCACCTTGGTGCTCGTAATTACCACCTCGCTGGAAGCCTCGCAGCCATTGAGCTCTACCGTCCAAGTGAACGTGTTGGGCGTGCTGGGCTGGAGCTTGGTAACCCTGGTCTTGTAGCTTTCGGGATCGTCGAAGTGACCACCCGACCAGTGACCCTTAGCCTTGGAGCCGTGGTAAGTAGCGCGGAGGTCTGCCACAGTGTCGCAGACTTCGCGGTCGGCGCCGGCGTTGGTGGTGAAGTAGTTGTTGTTGACCTCGAGGTAGTCGGTAGAAGTACACTGGTGTACCTTGCCGTCAGGTCCGAGCCACTCCCTCGACTTGATAGTCCAAGAGAGGGTGTTGGTGCCTTGCTGGATGCCGCTTACAGTGGTTATGTAAGAGGTCTTGTCGGCAATTTTTACATCGCCGCTGACGATATCCCAGAATCCTTCGCCGTCCTCGGGAGCGGGCTGAGCGTTGATGGTCTTCACATCGTTGTTGCTACATGCGATTACCGGGTCGCCAGCCACAGCCTCTACGGTGAGGTTGTAAACATCTACGAATGCCGATGTCTCGCAGTTGCCCTTGTGGATGTGCCACTGGAGCTTATTGAAGCCCTGAACGCTTACCTGAGCCGTACCTACCGTCTGATACAGGGTATCGACGGGCATGCCGGTATTCCTGTCAACGAACTTGACGGTGGACGGACCAGTCCAGAAGCCTACCGCACCAGCCGCAGGTACATTGCCTATCACAGTAGCCTCACCGTCACATACGGGGTTGGCAGTTGCGAGGCTTGCCTCGGCGGCATATTCGTCGTTGATGACGATGAGCGGAGCGGATGCCTCACAGCCGTTGGCGGTGGTAATAGACCAGAGCAGGTTGTGGAGGCCGGGTGTTACGCCCTCGATCTCGGTGGTCTCGGACTCGGTGTCGTCGTCGATGAACTTGATGCTCGTTGACGAAGTGGTCCACTTGCCCGATGCGCCCTTGCCAGCAGGAGCAGCCGAAATCATAGTGCGTGTGCCGCATATCCTGAGGGTGTCGGTGCCGTTGTCGCCGGATGTCTGGGTAGCCACAGTAGCTGCTGTGAGCACCATCTTCGCGGTCGACTTACAGGTCTCGCCCTTGTAGATAGTCCAGGTGATGTAGTTGTCGGACTCGGTGGAGAGTTCGGAAACCCTTGTGGAGTTGGCGGTCTTGTCCGCGAACACTGCGCTGCCCTGGGTGAAGCCCCACTCGCCACGAGAGCCTGTGGGCGGTACGTTGGCAACGATGTCAGCGTAGGTGTTACATACCTTGAGCGAATCAGGCAGGAGCGCCTTCGGAGCAGTGTTGTTGTAAACAATCACATCCTTGAACGATTCGCAGGTGGTATTGTTCGGGCCCTTGACCCTGATGGTCCAGCGGAGGGTGTTCATGCCTTCCACGAGGTTGGTGACGTCGGTCTCTGCCGCGTACTTGTCTTCAAACTCAGCCGTACCACCTACGGGTATCCACTCGGAGGTGTATTCGTCCACATTGACTACACCGATTACGTGGCCGTCGCTCGAGCAGTACTCGGGCTGGCTCGACGTTACCGACATCGTGAGGCTGTTGCTCATTACGACAACGGTGTCAATCGATGTGCAAGCGTCCTTGTCAACACCACGGCGGATGTTCCAGAGGAGGATGTTGGAGCCGGCGCCGAGGCCGATGACCTTGGAATTGACAACGGTGCTGTCGCCGTCGATCTCGCCATTGCCTACTACAACCTTCCACCAGCCTACTTCGTCCACATCGGGCGTATTGGCGGAGAGCTGTACGTAGTCGGTACAAGAGTAGATAGTATCGGGAGCGTTGGCTGTAGTCGGCTTGTTGACCGTGATGGTCACTTCGTCGCTTACGGAGCATGCGCCGTTGGTCTTGGTCCAGCGGAACGTATTGGCGCCCGTCACGAGGTTGGTAACCTTGGTCTCGTAAGCCGAGGGATCATCAATCTTGGCATGCGAGGTAATCGGCGTCCAGTAGCCCTGGTACGGAGCGGGATCGGCTGCGCGGAGCATTGTGGAATCCTCGCAGACTACGAAGTCGCGTCCTGCGGATACCGTGATTGCCTCGTTGTTGAGGATGACATCTGCGGAAGTCTTACATACCATGCCGTCTTCCTCGTTGGTGATGGTCCATACGAACTTGTTTTCACCCACGGCGAGGTTGGACACCTCTGTGTAGCTGTCGGTGGGGTTGGCAATCTTGGCGTTGCTCTTCTCAGAAACGCTTGTCCAGACGCCTGTACCAATCCTCGGCGAGTTGGCGCTGAGGTGGTATTCCGTGCTACAGATCGGAACGTTCTTGGCGGCAACCACAGCCTTGGACGGCGAGAGGTTGTTGATCCTTACGGTGTCGGTGGTGTGACAGCCCTTGTTCCAAACGTTCCAAGTGATGGTGTTCAAGCCGTAATCGAGGCCGTAAACAGTAGCGGTGTCGCAGAGGTCGTGGTACGGGTTCACTGCGCCGTTCTCGATGTCGTAAACATCGTCGTTGTGTGTGCGCTGCGTGTAGAACGAGCCGAGGCCGTTCTCGATGCGCCAGTATACGGAGTCGTATTCAGAAGGCATCACAGCTGTAAACTGCCTGTAATCCTCGCACTGTGCGATAGGCTTGTGACCGCCCTGGGCGTCAGCCTCCCTACCGTAGTTGGTGAGGGTGATCATGTCTTCCATGAGACAGGAGCCATTGTAAACCACCCACTTGATCTTGTTTTCACCCACGCCGAGGTTGCGAACCTTGGTGGAGAAGTTGGTGGCATTGTCGAATGTGCCGCTGCCCTTGCCGGACACGTACTCCCAGTGCGACTGGATGTTCGGGTAGTTGGATTCATCCTCGTAAGCCTTCGGGTCGGTACCGATGAGAGAGAACGTGGGTTCGCAGACAACAGTGTCATTGCCGGCGGTGAATCCCGGATACCTCTTGTGGATAACGTCCACGATAGCGGAAGCGGGACAGCCGTTCTTCGTAATGTTCCAACGGAGGATGTTGTGACCGAACTTCAAGCCGGTGACTGTGGTCCTGTTGTTGGTAGGATCGGAGAATGTAACGTTGAGGTTCTTGTCAACGGGCTCCCAGAAGCCGGTGTCGCCATTGTCGAGCGGTGTACCGAAGAGGCCAACCTCTACTTCGCAGGAGTCGATGTCCTTGGTTTCACCAGCGGACACTACGAATGTGCCGTTGATTACTGTTACGTCCTTGGAAACCTCGCAGCCGGAAACATTGTCCCTAACGTGCCATGTGAGGAGCGTAGAGCCGCGCCTTGCACCGTTGTACTCGGCAATCGGGTTGGTCCACTCAGTCTCGAAGTTGTTAACCTTCTCGTATGCGGTGAACTTGCCCTCGCTGTCGGCGAGCTTGAATCCGTCGTAAGAGGTGGTCTTGTGCATCGTCCACCAGCCGGTGCAGTTGGCGGGAGGATTAGCAGCACCGAGAGTACCCTTGTCGTCGCAGAAGTGGATGTAGTCGGATACTGAGATTTCAGGCGACTGGTTCCAGATTTCTATTGCGGTAACACCCATACAACCGCCGTCGGCTGTGGTGGCAGTTACCACCCACTCGATGACGTTCTTGCCCTTCTGGAGACCCGTGACAGTAGTCTGCCAGTTGGTGGGATCTTCAATCTTGCCAGGACCGAGAGCCGGGCGCCAGTAGCCGGTGGCGTTGTTCTTGGCGGGATCCATTGCGGCGGAGAGGTTGTACTCGTCAGAACACCACTTGGGTACGTATGTATTGGCGAGGTCAGAGTTGGGCACGAGGTAGTTGATGTTGGCGTTTACAGGCGTAGAGCAGTAGCCGTTGCTAACAGTCCAGGTGAAGGGGTTGTTGCCGGGCAAGAGACCCTTGACGCGAGCCTTCGGGTTGGTCTTGGCCTTTGCAATCTCTTCAGGATCTGTGAGTTCTACGTCGTTTTCGCCGAGCCACTTGATGTTCGGGTTGCTCTCCTGCCATACGCCGGTCTCGTTTTCACGGAGCGAACCAGTGAGGGATGTGATCTCGTCGCAGGTGCTCTTGTCGGAAGCGAGGGCCATTACGCGGCGGCTTTCAACATTAACGGTGGCCACCTTCGCGCACTTGTTCTTCTCATAGTGCCAATTGAGGGTGAGTGTTGCGCCAGCGTCGATGGATACCTTGGCGTTGAACTTGGTCGGGTCGTCGAGGATCTTGCCGTTGCCAGCCACGAGCTCCCAGTGACCTTCGCCAGACTCGTAGTGAGTAGCGTCGAGGGTAACTTCGGTGTTGCAGGTCGGCGGGTAAACTCCGGCGGAGAGTTCGAAGTCGCTATTAGCGATGACTACCGAAGTAGATGCCGCGCAGGTTACCTTCTTGGCGCCTTCGCCACCGGTCATCTCAACGTGCCAGATATAACGCTCGCTTGCGTCCTTGCCTACGCCATTGACTGTGGTGACAGCCGAGTAGCACCTCGGGAGCGGGTCGCCGTCCACTGTGGTGGCGTTGACCATCTTGCCCTGGTTGCTTGCGTTGGCGGGCGCCCACCAGCAGTCGGCGCCGCTGACAGCTACGGCGGAGATTTCCTCGGAGCCGGTGCAACTGTAGATTACCGGGTCGCTTACAAGCTCTGCGCTTACATTGAGGCTCTTGACAGAAACCTCAGCGTAGTCGGTACAGTTGTTATTCAGATCGCTCGTCACAGTCCAACGGAGCGTCGTGAACGAATCGGTAGCGATGTCCTTGACGGTGATGGTGCTGTTCTGGAGCATTGCGGGATCGTCCACCTTGCCCTGACCACCGATGATGGTCCACTCGCCGTGGCAGAGGCCGGGCAGCGAGCCGGTGAAGGTCCTGGATGTCTCGCAGGTGAATACCATGTTGTCGTTGACATCCACACCAGAGATGGAGGTGGAGATGCCGTTGTAAACAATGTTGATAGCAGATTCCTTGGTACAACCACCGATGAAGCCGTCCTTGTTGGCGTTGAGAACGCCGCCCTTGTTGACAACCCACTTGATGTCGTTGGCGCCGGTGCTGAATCCGGTGAAGGTCTCGGTGAAGTTGGTGTACTCGCCGCTGACGGTCTTAGCCGTCCTCGGGTTGCCAACCACCCAGATGCCCTGAGCACCTGTGCCGGTGAGGTTGTTGCCGGTGAGGGTCTGCTTGGATTCGCAGATGTAGAGCTCCTTGCCTTCCTCGATAGAAGAGGTTACGGAGTTGTTGTAAACCACAACTGACTTCTCGTCGGAGCACTTGCCCTTGGATACCGTCCAGTAGAATGTGGTGGGACCTGCGGGCAGCTTGCTTACCTTGACATTATAGTAGGTGTCGTCGCCATCAAACTTGACTTCCTTGTTGCCGGCGGTCCACTTGCCCTCGCCCTTGTAAGGAACAGACAGGGGATCAAGTGCGGAGAGTGTGGCGGTGCCATCGCAGCTTTCCTTGTCAACACCAGCGTCGGCGATCACAGTATTGTTGATGATCACGATGCGGTCTTCGGTAGAGCAGTTGCCGTTCTTGATGGTCCAGACAAATTCTGCACCGTCGATGCCAAGCTCGTCAAACGATACTGTGGTGTTGCTGCCGTTGCAGATGATTGCATTGGCGGCTGCATCGTAAGTCTGAGTCGGGTCGGTAGGCATTGTCCACTTAACCGAGCCACGAGCCACTGACCATACGCCGACCTCCTTCTTGGAGAGTATCGGAGTGCGAGCCTTGAGGGTGAAGTCCTTGCCGCAGTACTGACGGCCTTCGTCAGACTTGTCGGAGGTGATGGTAGCCTGCGACGGGTTGTTGTTGTTGACAATCTTCTTGTCCACATTAGCGCCAGGACAACGTCCCTCGCTGTCAACCACGGTCCAGACAATCTCGTTCTGACCCTCGAGGAGTCCGTCGATTGTGGTGGAGATGGCATGCTCGTCACCAAACTTGATCTTGGGCTCTGCGCTCGACCAAGTGCCGGTGAAGCCCTCAGGAATTGCCTGAGCCATAATCATCGGTACGTGCGAGCCACAGACGTCGTCCACGTCGAATATCTCGGCGGTGGTCTTCAGGTTGGTGATGGTGGCGATAGCGGTGTTTTCGCAGCCTTCGAGGAGGTTGTCGGAAACAATCCACTTCAGATTCTCAGTAGAATTGTCAGCCATGTCCTTGAACTGTACGATGCCATCGTTGATGGTGGTCGAGCCGTTCTGGAATACGGACGGAGTAGATGTGGAGATCTTCTCCCAACGTCCGGTGAGCGGTGCATTGACTGTAGCATTGAGGGTTACAATGCCATCGCAAGTGTAGTAGTCGGTCTTGGCGTTGACAATGGGCAGACGGTTGGTGAGGGTGATGTAATCCCTCTCCTCGCACTGTCCGCGCTTCTCCACCCAAGTGAGGGTAGCGGAAGAAGCAAGCTCGGTGACAGTCACCTTGTTGCTATTCTCATTGCTGATCTTGACGCCCTGCTCGGGAACAATCCAGTAGCCAGTGCCGGTGGGAGCCTGAGCCTCGAGGTCGGTCTCCGTACCGCAGACGTAGCGGTAAGAATCGTTGGTGGAGAGGTCGGCGTCCACAGTGAAGGTATTGTCGGTGATGGTGACAATTGCCTTGTCCTCGCACCTGCCGTCCTGCGACGTTACAGTCCAGGAGAACTTGTAGCTGCCGCTTTCCATACCGCTGATGGCTGTCTTGTAATTGTCAGGCGAAGCGATTGCCACGGTGACTTCCTCGGCGGTGGTCTTCTCCTGAGCCCACTTGCCGGTAGCGCCGTTACTGAGGGCGGTGGCAACGAGTTCGTCATTGTGCTGGCAAGCCACCTTGTCGTCCATTACGTCAGCCTTGACGGTGGAGTTGGTGATGTCGATGGTAGCCACCTTCTCGTCGCAGCTGCCGTTCTTCACGTGCCATGTGAATGTGGTGGTGGTGTTGGCAAGGTTGGTGAACGTTACCTCAGGCTTATCGGAGATAGCGGAGAGGTCGAGGTTCGGGTCGCTTGCAGTCCACCAGCCCTGAGCACCGTAGATGGCTGCGTCCTTGGCCTCTACCGATGCGTAATCTACGCAGACGGAGAGTTCCTGACGCTCCTTGCCTTCTTCCTTGGCGGTGAATATCTCAGCCTCGTAGTAGAGGTTGCTTACAGTGATGGAAGCCGACGATGTGCAGTTCTTGGAAGCGGCGTCTTCGGGCGCGAACTTATTGGGCTTGCTAACAGTCCAAGTGAACTTGGTGTCGTTGTTGGGCCTCATGTCGGTAGCGGTGATCTGGCTCTTGGTGGCGGATGCCACCAATACATTGCCGTCGTACCACTTGATGCTCGAAGCGTCAGCGGACCATGCACCAGTGCCGTAGATAGGCTCTTCTGCGGTGAGAGTGATCTTGTTGTCGCAGATGGTCTGATTGTCGGCGGTGTTGATGCGTGCCACGCTCGGCTTGTTGTTGCGGATGATTACCTCGGCGGAGGTGGTGCAGCTGCCCCTTGTAACTGTCCAGGTGAAGATGTTGTCCTGCGAGTTGCTGAGGTTGCTTACAATTGCGTTCGGGTCGTGGATGTCGGAGAACTCGACGCCTTCCACAGAGCAGTTCCACTGGCCGGTAGCGCCGTCAGAGAGTGCGCTGCCCTGGAGCTGGTAAGTGTCGGAGCAATCGGTGATGTCGTTGGGTCCAGCCGTTACTGCAAATCCGCCGTTGGTTACATATACGGTCTTGTCGGCAGTGCAGGAGAACTTGCCGCCCTCTGCCTCGTCGTCAAAGACTTCGTTGGTGAGTGTCCAGGTCAAGCCAACCGTTGCGCCGGTCGGGATGCCGAGGTACTGTGTAGCTGCGGTGTTGGTGGAGCCGTCGGCGAAGTGGCCAGCGTAGGAATCAGAAGCCTTCTTCCAGTAGCCGGAGAGTCCGTTGCCGAGTTCGTTGCCCTGGAGAGTGGCGTTGCCGTCACAATCTACGTCCACGATGGTAACCACAGGCTCGATCTTCTGGTTGGTGATGGTCAGGTCGCTCGGTACCTGGCACTTGCCGTCCTTGGAATCAACCACCCAACGGAGCGATACGCCCGAAGTCGGGATGCCGGTAATCCTTGTGGACGGGCTGTTGGGCGATACAATTGCCAGACCCTCGATGTTGGAAGAGAGAATCTCCCAGTGACCAGTCCTTGCGTCGGTGAGCGGAGTAGCATTGAGGTCGTAGAAGGTGTTGCAGATGTTCACCTTGTTGTCGGCGTCCACGAGGTCGGCGTCCACGTCAAACATGATGTTGGTGAACCTTACGACATCCTTCTGAACGCAGGTGCGCTCGACGTTGCCGCCGTTATTGAGCTCGTGGTAAACATTCCAAGAGAATACGTACTCGCCGTTGGCGGTCATGCCGGATACGGTGGTATTGTAGCTGTTGGCGTTGCCAAACTTGATGTTGTCCACATTCTCAATCTTGCTTGTCGGGTAGGATTCGATAGCCCAGTAGCCGCGAGCCGTTGTGCCGTAGCCGGAAACGTTCTTGGCCTGGAGAGCCTCCTCAGCCATACAGATGGTCTTGTCCTCGGTGAGGATTTCGGCCTCGATGTAGTAATTGAGGATGTTGATGGTCTCTACGTCCTTACATTCGCCCTTCTCCACGGTCCAGGTGAATACGTCGCCGGTGGACGGGATGTTGGCAACTTCAGTGGCGTGCTTCTCGGTGAACGTCTTGTCGGTGCCGTCGAAGGTGCTACCGTTGAGCGACTCCCACTTGCCGGTAGAACCCGGGAATGCCACCTTGTTGTCCTCAGCCTGGAGGCTTGCTGTATTGTCGCAGCTTACCTTGTCGGCGTAGTCGATCTTGGCGTCCACGTAGTTGTTGGCGATGGTGATAGTGGCGGTGCGTTCGCAAGAGCCCTTCCAAATACGCCATGTGAAGATGTTGTTGTCGAGGTCGAGGGTGTTGTACCTGATCTGGTTCGGAATTACCTTGCCATCCTCGTCCTTAACTACTTCCTTCTGAGCGCCACCCATTGTGCTCCACTCGTAGCTTACATCGCCCCTGATGGCCTCAGCCTTGAGGGTGACGGTGTTGTCACAAGTGAATGTCTTGGTGGTGAGAATCTTGGCGTCGCCAGGCAGATTGTTGGTGATGGTGATATTGGCGTGGTTTTCACAGGTCGGGATGCCCTGACCGCCGTTATTAACCACCGTCCAGACAATCGTATTGTCGCCGAGGGCGAGCTTCTGAGCCGTTGTAGTCGGGCTGGTCTCTGCGGTAAACTTGATTTCGTCGTTGTTTGCCGGAGTCCACTTGCCGGTGAATCCTTCCTCGGGGATGCTGCCACGGAGTTCGATTTCGTCGGCGCAGACAACCTCCTCGTTAACGAAGATGGACGGCTCGTAGTAGAAGTTGGTTACGTTGACAGCGTACTTGGCGGAGCAGTTGTCCATCAAGTTGTCGGTAACCACCCAGTTCAATGTAACAGTGCTGTTGGCGTCCATGCCGGTGTAAACGGCGTCGGGGTTCTCAGCATTGATGAAGTGGCCCACGTAGTCGCGCTCCTCCTCCCAGTGACCGGTGGTGCCGGCTGCAGCGGGAGTTGCGGTGAGCTGTACGTTGTTGCCAGTGCAGGTGTAGTACTTGTCAACAGCGATGGCCTGCGGCAGACGGTTGTAGAGGGTGATTGAATTTTCAGCCTCGCAGCCGTTGCGCTTCTCGTGCCATGTGAACACAGCCGAAGAAGTGATGCCGGAAACCTTGATTTCGTTGGGCACGCCGTTGATAGTCTCAATCTTGGATGCCAGGTCAGTGGGCTGAACAGTCCACCAGCCCTCGCCAATCGGCACGGAAGCCTGGATTGTGGTCTCGTCGCCGCAGATGTAGCGGTAATCCTTGTCGGTGGTGCGGTCGGCATCCACGGTGAACGCATTCATCGAGACTACAACGTCGTCGTATGCGGTACACTTGATGTCGCCATTGGAAACCACCGTCCAGCGGAATGTGTAGTTGCCGCCGGTGAGGCCGTCGATGCCGGTGTGGTAGTTGTTGGTTTCAGTATTGTCGTATGTAACCTTCTGCTTGTCGGTGCCGGCGATGCACTCCCAAGAACCAGTGCCCACAGCGGGAACGGTTGCATTGAGTTCAGACTTGCTGCTGCAAGCTGTAACGGGTTCGCCAGCCTCGGCAGTCACCATGTCGTTGGTAACGATGATGGATGCAGTCTCGAGACCGCAGGAGCCATTGTCAACATTCCAAGTGAATGTGGTGGCGCCGCTCAGGAGGTCGGATACGCTGATGCTGATATTAGAATTCTTCTCCTTGTAATCGGGATCGTCAGCCTTGGCAAGACCAGTAACATCCCTGTCGGCGGTCCAGTAGCCAGGTACATTGTACTTGGACTTGGAATCCTCGGCGAGCAGCTGAACCTCAGGCTTGCAGACTGTCTTCACAGTGCCTTTACCGTTGTTGTCGGTGAGGGTGAGGATGTGCGACTCGTAGTGGGTGTTATTGATGGTGACAGACTTGTGATCCTCGCAGACCATGCCGTTGCCGTTGTCGCGGCTAACAGTCCATGTGAAGATAGCCTCGGTGTTGGGCTTCATGCCGTGAACAGTAACGTTGTTGGCAGATGCACCGAGTGTGGACTCGTTGGCGCCGGTCAGGTTGGAAGTGAAGCTGATGCCGTTGGTGGATGTGCTCCACTTGCCGTTGCCCTGTGCAGGCTTGGTGGCGTTGAGTACGAAGTCGGTCTGGCACTCGGCGTGATCCCTTGTGGAGATCTCGGCGGGCGATACAGAGTTGTTGACAATCTCAACGCGGGCGGCGTCGGTGCAGCCGTTGGCGCTTACATTCCATGTGAATACATTGACTGTAGCGTTGCTCAAGCCCTTGACGGTAGCGTGCGGGTCGTTGCTGCCTTCGGGATACTTCTCGAGGTCAGACGAGATGTACTCTACGGCGTTGTTGCAAGCCCAGTAGCCGGTAGCGCCAGCGGGCAGGGATGCCTTCATTTCATACTCGTCGGAGCAAGCTGTTACGTCGTTGGCGCCGGCGGTGAAGTTGAAGCCCTTGTTGACAATGGTCAGGAGCTTGGAGTCTTCGCACTGCTTGCCATCGGTACGCTTAACATGCCATGTGAGTTCGGCGGTTGCGCCCTCAGGTATGCCGGCGAATGTAACCACCTGGTCGGTAACCTTGCCGGTGATAGCGTTGCCGTCGGCATCCACGAAGTCACCAGTGGTGGACTTGCCCTTCTCCCACCAGCCTTCGAGGTTGGTGGTGTGAGCTACGTCGTTGGATGCTGTGAGCACTACCTTGCCGTCGCATACAGGCTCTGCGTAAGTTGCGCCAGCCTTAACGAAGTCATTGTAGATGGTGATGTCGTCGGAAGCCGGGCAGGTGCCGTCGGGACGCTTAACAGTCCATGTGAGGGTGATGCCGTTGGTGGTGACACCAGTAACGGTGGCGTTGGCATCATTCTTATCAGAGATAACGATGCTCTCTGCGTCGCCGCTCTTGACAGTCCACTCGCCTTCTGTACCAGTGATGGTCTGGCCGTGGAGCATGTAGGAGTCGCCGCAGGTGCTTGTGGACTTGCCGTCCACCTGGGTGTCGGCATCCACCTCGAGCATCGAGTTGGTGACGATGAGTTCCTTGGACGTCTTGCACTCCTGCTTGCCAGCCACTTCGCGCCATACGCTCCAAGTGAATACGTACTTGCCGGTCACATCGAGGTTGATGGCGGTAGCGCGGTTGCTGTTGGCATTCTGGATGCCTACATTGTCAGCACCGCTCATGGGCTGCGTAGAGGTCCACTCGCCGTGAACATTGTCGCCCATGTGGCTGATGGCGTCTGCCACGAGTTCTGCGGTAGTGCCGCAGACTACGATTTCAGATTCGGGCAGTGTAGCGTCCGACTGGTAGTTGGATACCGTAACCATCTTGGAGTCGGAGCACTTGCCGCTCTCGCCCTTGGTGACGGTCCAGATGAAGTTCTGAGATTCGTTGACTGCAATGCCAGTTACAGTGGCCTTGTGTTCTACATTGCCAGCCGTAACAGCGAGGCCGGATGCAGAAGTCCACTCGCCGCGAGCGAGCTTGTCAACGATGGGTTCAGCCTCAAGCTCAATGCTGCCGTCGCAGGTGACGGTCTTATTGAGGATGTTGCCAGCCTCGATCTCGTTGTTGACGATGACTACCTTGTCGGTCTGCGGGCAGTCAACTTCGTGACCTTCACGGTAGATGGTCCAAGTGAAGGTGTTGTCGTTGCCATTGAGGTTCTCGTAATCCACAGAAGTGCCGGTGATGATGGTGGAAGCCACCTGAGTGCCCTTGACGAATGCGCTGGAAGTGGTGGTCCACTTGCCTACTACGCCAGTCTCGAGCTCCTTGGTCTTGAGGGTTACTTTGCCGTTGCAGACTTCCTTGTCGAAGTCGTTCATAGTGATCTTAGCCTCGCCGGGCTGAACATTGTCGATAGTCCAGGATGCAACATTATCGGGACAGCCGTAGGAATCCTTGACAGTCCAGGTGATGTTGTTGTTGCCATGGAGGAGACCCTTGACAACCACCTTGTTGCTCTCGTCGGCTACCTGATCGAAGGTGAGGCCAGAGCCTGCCCAAACGCCGGTGTAAGTGCCGTATGCGGGAACCCTGCCTTCAATCTCGAGCTCGTCGCCGCAGACTACTGCGTCAGCTGTGATGCTCGGGATGAACCTGTGGTTGATGACTGTTGCCTCCACGCTGTTGGAGCAGGTGGCGTCGCTTGCAACCTCCACTACGTAGCGGAGCTTGGTCTCGGAATTGTCGGCAACATTGTAAATCATAGTATTGTGTACGCCGTCGTACTCAATGCGCGATACATTGGTAGTGGAATTGAACGAACCACTGTAAGCGTCGGATACCTTCTCCCAGTAACCCCTTGTGCCAGGCTCGATATTGCCGGCGGTGAGCTCTGCATTGCCGTCGCAAGTATTGTAAGCGATGTCGGCGGTAGCGGTGGGCTGTACGTTGATGAGGGTTACGAAGTCGGTTGCGGAGCAGCCGTTGGTAGAGGTCTCGGTGTAATCGAGGCGGACGGACGACTTGCCTTCCATATCCACGATGATTGCGCCATTGACGTCCTCAGTGTAGGATGCGCCTGCCCAGGTTACCGTGCTGCCAGCCTTGATGGTGGAGGGCTGTACGGCAACAGTCTGGCTGCAAATCTGACGAGTCTTGGTGATGTCGTCGGCGCTCTTGTCGGCGTCAACAGTGAAGCCGTTGGCGTGTACCGTGAGCATGTTGGACTGGAGTTCGCAACCGTCGTTCGGGTTGGCAACCTTGGCGGCGGACTTCACTGTCCAGTAGAACTGGTAGTCGCCACTCTTGAGGTTGGAAGCCGTCACCTTGTAGTTGGAAGCGTTGGGCGAGAATGTCACCTTGTCGGCGTCGATGCCGCCAACACATGTCCATTCGCCTTCGCCACCAGCGGGAAGGATGGAGCCTACGAGCTCTATCTCATCGTCACAAGTGGTATTGTTGGTGTACTTCTCAGATACCCTTGCGGTAACTTCGAGGCTCTCGTTGGTGATTACCACCGACTCGGGCTCGTCGTTGCAGGTGAGATTGTCGTCCATATACTGTGCATGCCATGTGAATGTCACGATAGCGTTGGCGGGCAGGCTAACCACGATGGAGGGATTCTCGCTGCTTGCGGCGAGAGCCTCGTTGACTGTGGAATTGTTGGAAGTCCACCAGCCCTTGACACCGTAAACCTTGGCTACGTCCTTGGCGTCGAGTGCAATCTGATTGTTGCAAACGGTCTGAGCCGGGGTCTCGATGCTGTTGGTGTAGCTCTTATTGAGCATGCTTACAGGCTCGGAAGTGTGCGAGCAAGCACCGTCATCGCTTGTGATGGTCCATGTGAATGTAGCGGTAGAATTTTCCGGCAGGTTGGTGACAGTCACCACATTGTCGCTGCTGGTGCCGCTTACGTACTGGATGGACGACGGAGTGAATGTCCAGTTGCCCTTGCCAGCCACAGGAGCGTTGGCGGAGAGGTTGATATTCTCGTCGCAGGTGATTGCGGGCATCGGGGTGATGTAAGCATCGTCCACGTTGTTGTCCGTAATCATTACAGTGGCGGTCTTGGGACAGCCGTTGTAATCAGCATGGAGGGTGAAGGTGTGGTCAGTGGACTTGGTGAGGTTCTGAGCCACAGTCTTGTTAACGAGGCTGCCGGCAATTGCGTTGGCCTCGCCGTCGCCCTGCGTGAATGTAACGTCCTTGACGTCAGATTCCCACCATACGAGTGCATCTGCGGGAGCAGTGGCATCGATGAGCGCAAACTCATCCTTGCAATCAGTCTTGCGAGCGTAGCCAGCCTGGAGGTTGTAGTCGTAATTGTTGACCCTGACGGTGGCATCCGACTTGCAGACATCGCCGTTGCTCAACTTGTGGCCGAGCTCGAGGATGAAGTCAACACTTGCGTTGCTATTGATGTCGGTGAATACAACTGTCTTGCCAGTGGTAGTCTTGAAGCCCTGAGCGTCAACAGACTCTGCGGACTCCCAGTGACCGTTGCCCTTGGTCTTCCAAGTAGCGGTGAGGTCGTCGCCAAGCGAGTTGGAGGCGGTGAGTTTCACGCTATTGTCGCAGATGGAGTATTCGCCATTGTCGAGCTTGGTGGCCTCCACGGTGATGAGCGGAACAATCTTGTCGTTGTAGAGCTTGATGGAGGCGGCCTTCTGGCAGAATCCGTTGTCAAGCGTCCACTGGAGGGTTACGCCAGTGTTCGGGATGTTGTTTACATAGGAGTTCCAAGCGGCAACATCCTCGATGTTGCTGTCTTCGAAGCCCGGAGTGAGCGAGGTCCAAGTGCCGTGAGCAGTCGGATCCTGCGACGAGCCACGCATCTGGGCAGATGTGCCGCAGACGCTGCGGTCTTCGCCTTCGGGAAGTTCGGTGTCGGCGTCAACATCAGTAATCATGGAGTTCTTGATTACAACATCGTCGTAAGCGTGGCAGATGTCCTTGCCATTGACGGTGCGGTAAACGTTCCAGTGGAATGTGTAGTCGCCGGTGATGGACAAGCCAGAGACAGTGGTCTCATTGTCGGCGGAGTTGAACTTGATTGCGCTCTCGGCGATGCGGTTCTTGGGCCAATCGGCGAGCGACCAGTATCCGTGGGTGTCGGTGCCGTAGGACGATACCGAAACAGCCTTGATCATAACATTGTCGTCACAGATAGGCTCGGTGAGCTTGGTCACAACGGGGCTAACCTCGTAGTTGGTAACCTTCATTTTGAGTTTTTCGCTCGAGCAGAACTTGCCGTCACGGTCACCCTTGAATACCTGCCATGTGAAGTGGTCGCTGCTATTGACAGGAATGCCAGTCACATGAGCGCTGAAGCTCTCATCATTCTCGATGGCGATGCCGCTCTGAGAAGTCCACTTGCCCCAGACAGTGCCGGTATTGATGGAATTGAGATTGTCAGCCACGAGGTCAACAGTGCCGTCGCAGGATTCCTTGTCATCAAGAGCCTTGCCGGCGGTTACCTCGTTGTTGACGATGGTCACTTCGTCGTAAACGTCGTCACAGGTAATCTTGCCAACGTATGCCGGGCGGAAGATCCTCCAGCGGAATACATTGTTGTCGTTGGCGAGACGGTCGTAAACAATCTTGGTATTGTTGGTGATGGTAGAATTAACATTCTGACCCTCAATCATAGCCTTGGTGGAAGTGGTGGTCCACTCGCCAATGATATTCTCGGCGTCGTCGAGATACTGAGCGTTGAGCTCTACCTTGCTGTCGCATACCATGCGGTTGTCTGCTGCGGGCTGGAGAATCTTAGCCTCGCCCGGGTTGACGTTGATGATGGTCTTCTCAACGAAATTGTTGGGACACTGCTTAGCGCCAGCCACGGTGGAATTGATGGTGAGCTTTATTACATTCTCCTTGCCAGCCTTGAGGCCGGTTACAGAAGCCTTGCTATTGAACTCGGTCTCCTCAATCTGCGCGCCGGTGTTGGAAGTCCAGGTGCAGGTGTAGCCCTCGGGCACGCTTGCCGTGCTTACGGTGAGCTCTGCCTTGTCGTCGCAAGTGTATTCAGGAACGGTGAGTATCGGGGTAGCCCTGCGGTTGTTGATGGTGACAGTGGTGGCAGCCTCGCAGCCGTTGAGGTCGTTGGCCTCCACAACCCAATCGAGGGTTACAGTGGAGCTTTCGTGGATATTCTCGTAAACAGCGTTGTAAGCGGTAATTCCGTTGCGGAAGTTGCCAGAACCAGCGTTGTTGACCCTCCAGTAGGACTTGTAGCCATCAAGTGCGGTGGCTGCAAGCTGCTGCTCGTTGTCACAAGTCTCGTAAACAAGCTGCTGAACCTCAGCCTTGGGCTGACGGTTGATGACAGTGATGTCGTCGGACTTGGTACATCCGTTCTGGGTAACAGTCCAAGTAAGGTTGGCCTCGGAGGTGATGCC
>JAEEGL017337512.1_pt1 | contig 24861 bp, 31 predicted proteins | sample 9134231 | NCBI WGS metagenome assembly JAEEGL01 (sample SAMN16246548, study PRJNA631951) | gut metagenome | biome: gut microbiome; feature: rumen; material: fiber-attached | host: Bos | place: Iran: Karaj | collected 2018-10
TAATATTTCTAATACAGTTATCATAGTATCACTTCCTTTACTATAAAATTTATAGAAGCTTAACTACAGTACTCATTATATCATATCTATAATATATAATCAAAAATTCTAACTTTGATAAAATAGGTAGTAGGATTTAACTCCTACTACCTTTTCACATTCAAATAATTATAAGGAGGTATAATATTATGCCTATTATGGGATTTGGATTAATGAGTATAGAGTATACTATAGATAATGATCTTACCACTAATCAGCTTGCTGATTTTACTAAAGTTATTATAAGAGCTAGTAAAGAATTTGAGTATGCTGATAATAAAAGATTTTGGCATACTATACATCTTAATTTAGCATTAGAGGGTAGTTATATAGGAACTTATGATATAGCTAAATCTGGTATACCATTTGCTAGTTATAAAGTTATATTACAATCATTAATAGATAGAGCTAATTATATAATTATTAATGATAAGAGATTAGTAAAGAAGTATAGAGATTATAAATTTGATGTTATTGGTACTTGGGAAGATGGTAAGATTATAATGACCAAGAGAGCATAGAAAAAATAAACTGGAGAGGTTTATCACCTCTCCAGCTATTTATTTGCCACTGCATTACTGTACCAAACTATTACATCACGCCACTAGTCAATACAATACCATTACTTTATGGTACCAAACTAGACTGTATTGTTGCGCCAAGACGCTCTGCGAAACTAAACCATCACACAAGATAACCATGCTATACGGTTACGATTCATAAATCCACGATAATATACTATACCATAGCTACAATACACCGAACTATACCTTTACAAAACTTCACTTTACACTTATTACCTTACTATTACTTATAGATTGTATCTGCTATAATCTGGAATATCTTTGTAGAGAAGAAGGTTAGGACTATTGTACTAAATAGTCCTAATCCTCCTACAAGAAAAGCATTGTTAATATCCCACATACCTGTGTTATGGTTATATCCATAGCATACAAGTAAATTATATGTAGCTACAAATCCTAATAGCATTACTACTACAGGACAAATATAGTACAATATGTAGAGAACTATTTCAGATATCTTTTCATAGATTCTCTTTTTTATTAACTTATTATGAACTCTTCTTCTCTTCATGGTCTTCACCTCACTTAATGATCATCTTCTTTATAGTTAAAGGTTCATAATGATAATCATTCTTACCATCCAGACCATTTACAGATACAATTAAGTTCTTTATAAGATCATCTACTTCGGTATATTTAGATATACCTTTATCTAAGATATCTTTTTCGTTACAGTTAGAGCGCAATTTTACATAAGCTCTTATATAAAGTGAACCATACTTATCTATTTCCTTAGTATAAGGATAGAAAGGAAGATCATTTAACTTACGCTTCTGATTTTCCGTTACTATTGTTAATATAGGATCTGCATAAAGCGAATAAGTATAATATTCAGACTCTACAATAATGCTTGTATCGGTAGATTCTTTAAGATATATTCCTTCAGGTAATCCATTATCAACCATTCTAATGATACCTTCAGATATATCATCCTGAATCTTCTTCATTACTTCAGGACCATCTTCCTTAGTAAGAGTGATCTTATCATAATCTCCAAGAACAATATAGCCTGCTCTACATAATGTATCATAGTATCCATCATCGATCAGGATTTTGTCATTGCCATTTGCAATATAATACATTCCACTATACTGCTTATAGACCTTATCCATTTCACATTCGATGATTACTCCATTATCATTGATATGGAGCACAAGATCATTATTGTTATAATCAAGCATAAGAACTTTTGTGTTCTTAGATTTGCTGTAGATATAAGATTCAGAAGATGGATCTAATTTGATTAACTTAACCATATTATTAACCTCTCTTCACGAATTCTTTTTTATCTGCTCCTTCTAAGGATATCGGTTTCCAAAGTTCTACTTCAGAAAACTTACATGAATTAATATTCTCTTTTTCTGCCATAAAACTTGCAACCATATTGATAATCTGCTGAGCCTGATCAATTCCTTCAAACCAATCCGGTTCACTTACATCGATATCGATAAAGACATAGAGAGTTGTATACTTATCCATCTCTTTGTCAAATCTGAAAGCTCTCAGTCCATCAGCTTTCCTATTCTGATTAATAGTCATGATCTGACTATTATAACAAATATGGATCTTAGCAGTGCTCTTCTTCAGAGTTGCATAAATACCATACTTATCTTTACCGATAGAAGAAATGTTGGGCTCGATAGAAGGTGTCTGAATAATTCTATAAAGAGCATTCAGAGCTTCATTATAATAAAGATTTGACTTGGCTAATCCTTTATCCTTGTCAAATACTCTTTCTCCATTGTTTACTACGAGATAGCCTGATTTAACAACATTCTTGATTACAATAGGCTCGACGAAATACTTTGTTTCTACATCATCACAAGTAGCATAGAACTGATATTTTCCGTCAACCTGCTCGAAGTAATCATACTGAATCATTGATCCCATGATATTGATATAAAGCTCATAATCATAGGGATTATTCAGTTTCTTTACATTTGCAGCATACATTCTTGCAAGATCGATATTACGGAATAGTACTGCTCCATTCCTATTTGTTACAAACTCTTGGGCAGCGAGATTGAATATAGCAAATCCGCTTGTTTTGCCATCTAACGTTATAGTTTCTTTTTTCATATAATTTGTTCCTCTTTGATAATATAAGTTGACCTGTGTTACAATTTTGTTTATAATTTATTTATATTTCTTAACCTCCTTCATCTTTATAGTATATAATTAAAAAATTTTTAATCATTCCTAAATTGAATCACATTTATATAAATTCAGCTACTAAGGAGGATAATAAGCATGATTTTTGTGGATAAAATGCAAAACCTCAAGATCTATAAGACGAATACATTCCTTCCTACCATAGAAGGTGATAAAAAGAAATATTCAGCATTATTGCTGCTTACTCCTACATATCAGTCTACTTTGAAGATGATGAACTATCATATGTTCATTAATAAACTTCGTTTCGAATCTTATTATTTCGATAAAGGAGTTTCATATTATATCAATGGTACTGTTTCTAAAGAAGTAGATGAAGAAGATGAATCCTTAAACGAGGATTCAGAATTATTGCTCAAAGAAGCTAATGAGTATATCTTATTAGAATCTATGAGTGCAGAAGAAAGAAATAAGCTTCCTGATTCTGCTTTTGGACTTCCTAAAAAGAGAAAATATCCTCTTGATACAGAAGCTCATGTTAAATCTGCTATAAGATTCTTTAATTATGTAGATAAAGAAGATGAAGAAGAATTAGCAAGGAATATTATTAAGGCTATCAAGAAGTTTGGAATGCATCCAAATGTTGGCAAGAATAATAGATTTAGAAAATATTATACTCCTGTCAACGAATTTACATTCCTTAAGACAGCAGTAGATGACGATACAGTAATAGCATGTGAAGAGGAATCAGTTCCTACTTTAGAAATGGTTAATGATTCTTTCTATAATGGTATTAATACTGGTGATAAAATCATTTACTTTGGAGAACAGTTAGATTCTCTTCTTGAAGCTACTAATAAGAATGATACTGCTTTAAAGAAAATTCTTTTTACTAATAGAATGAGGAAGAGAAAAGAAGTTCTCTTAAGGTATGAACAGTTAAAGAAAGATTGTCCTTTTATTAAGTATACTTATCCTGAATTAAATAAGTATAGAAATAGGAATGTTTATGTAGATCTTTCTTATTATATGAATATCTTCCTTCAGAATAATACTTGGACTATGATGAGAGGATTTAATTTATTCTATCAGTTTATGAATAGATTGATTAATAATCCTGGACTCAATACTTATAGTAAGAAAACTATTATAATTCCTATATTAGATTGGGATAGAACCCATGATGATCAGATTTGGAATTATAGAAAGTCTATATCTCCTTTAAGTATAATCTATCAGTTAATGTATACTAATAATGAAGCTCAGCTTAATGATCTTTTTAAGGATCACGATGTATTATTTGTTGGAAATAATAAGTATTTCAAGATGAATTTCCAGCAGATGAAAGCAGAAGGAATGGATCTTAAAAAGTGGTCATCTAAGTTTAAGATTTTCATTATGAAATTAGCTAAGAATGAAGAATTTCCTGCTGAAGATATCGATGATGCAGCAGAACATAATGATTCTAAAGAAGTTATTAGAGCTAAGATAGCTGATAAGATTGAAACTTCTAAAGGAGTAGATATTACTCCTGAACTTCATAGAGCTACTGTAGCAAAAGCTAAGATAAATAAAGCTGAAAAGCCTTTACAGGCTACTAAAGTTACTAGATCTACTGTTAAATCTGTAATTAAAACTAATGCTACAATTAAAGCTAATGTATCTAAAGCTACTATTGATAAAGAAGAAAAAGAAGTAAAAACTTTTTCTAAAACTGCTCTTACTAGAGATCCTATGGAAGATCAGACCAAATCTATCAATAAAGTTACTAAGAAGCAGAAGTTAGCTGATGATATAGAAGATATCATTGATAATGTAGATACTGAAGAAGAACTTTACAATGATATGAATGATAATGATGATCTTCTTGATGCTCTTGCTGATCTTGATAGTGAAGAAACTGGAGTAGATGTATCTGTTGGTAGATCTTCCAGAATGAACAAACTTGATGAAGAGCTTTTAAAGAAGTCTGTTAGAGGTAAGACTGTAGAAGAAATCTTATCTGAGGATACTATAAATAAAGAAACTAAACCTCTTAATATTCCTGTTGCTGGCCCTAATAAAGAAGACTGGGCTAATATGAAGTATGCTCAGTTTGATAAAGGCTATAATATACAGAAAGATATACTTAAAATCTTTAAACACTTTACTACTACTTCTGTTCCTATGGCTATTAGAAATATAGAAGTAAAGGATAACTCTACATCTGAAGATAGACTTGATCTTTATACTGTAGAAATGGAAGATTTTAGAGGAAAGAGATTTACTATTAAGCTTGATATTCCTGTTATGGTAGATAATAGATTCCTTATAAGAGGAAACAATCTTGCTATACAGAATCAGTTCTTTAATATGCCTATATTAAAGACAGAAGCTGGAGTAGCACAGATTATATCTAATTATAACAAGATATTTGTCTATAATAGACCTCGTGGATCTCAGAAGATTCAGACTGGTAAATCTACTACTCAGGTAAATATGTTCCTTAAAGCTGCTAATAAGTATTCTGGAACAAAGATTAAATTCTATACTGGAGATAATATAAAGATTTCTAATAAGTATATACTTCCTATAGACTATATTGATATCGGTACAGTCTATAATAGAATAGAATCTAAGAATTTTATATTCTATTTTAATCAGGATGAGATTAGAGAGAAGTATAAAGATATTATAGATCTTACTAAGCCTGCTTTCCCTTATGGATATAATAAGAGAGATAATACTATCATATATTTCTATGATCAGCAGCAGCATACTTTTGTAGATGATCTTCTTAATTATGTATATAATGATGAAGATTGGGTTCAGTTTGTAGAAGAAATTAATAAGTCTTCCAGACCTAATTCTAATACATATTCAAGATGCTCTATTATGAGTTCTACTATTCCTACAATCGTAATTTGTGGTCTTCATGAAGGATTACGTTCTACTCTTGATAAGGCTAAGATAGAATATGAGTTAATTGATAAGATTCCTACTGAAAAGAAGACTCTTGAATATGATTGGGTAAAGTTTAAGGATGGTTATGTATTATATAGAAATACTTATGAAGCTAGTATGCTTCTTAATGGATTAAAAGTCTGTGATACTATAAATCATTCTATAACTGAAGTAGATAGTAAGCCTTTCTATTTAGAGTGCCTTGATAACTTTGGTGGAAGAATCAAAGCCGATGGCCTCGAAAACTTCAAAGACTTACTTATAGATCCTATCACTAAGGAAATCTTAGAGAAGTATAAGATGCCTACTGATTATGTATCAATATTACTTTATGCTAATGCTTTATTATGTGATAATAAGTATTATAAGCATACTGATACTTCATCTAGACGTATTAGAAGATATGAGATGATTGCTGTATATACTTATAAAGCTTTAGCTAATGCTTATAACGAATATGCATATGGTATTAAGCATCTTAGAAATGCTTCTACTATGAATATTAAACAGTCTGCAGTAGTAGATATGTTTATTACTGACTGTATCTCATCTAACTCATCATGTATTAATGCTCTTTATGATGTAGAAACAACCAATTCTGTTACTACAAAAGGTCCTTCTGGAATGAATTCTGATAGAGCTTATTCTCTTGATAAGAGAGGATATGATGATTCAATGAGAAATATACTTGGAATGAGTACTGGATTTGCTGGTAACTCTGGTGTTACTAGACAGACTACTTTAAATGCTAATATCGATATTGATAGAGGTTTTGTAAAAGCTTCTGATGGTAGTATAGATGATATGAATACTGCCAATAGTTTAACTATGACTGAAGCTTTAACTCCTTTTGGTTCTACTCATGATTCACCTATGAGAACTGCTATGACTTTTATTCAGACTTCTAAGCATATGGTTAGAACTACTGAATCAGATCCTTTATTAGTAACTAATGGTGCTGATGAAGCTCTTCCTTATCTTACAACTGATAAGTTTGCTTTTAAAGCTAAGCAGGATGGAACCGTAAAGGATTATGTACCTAATCAGTATATCGTATTAGAGTATAAAGATGGTACTTGTGATTATATTAATCTGGAAGAAACTATAGAGCAGAATTACGATGGAGGATACTTTGTACCTCTTAAACTTGATTGTGATCCTAAGATGGCTATAGGAAAGAAGTTTAAAGCTAATGATATTCTTGCTTATGATAAATCCAGTTTCTCTAATAATATAGGTGAATCTGATAATATTGCTTTCAATGTTGGTAAGTTAGCTAAAGTTGCTATACTTAACTCTGATGAAAACTTTGAAGATTCTGGTGTTATTACTGAATCTATGGCTGAAAAGTTAGCTACTAGAATCAACTTACAGTATTCTCAGATCTTAGATAAAGAAGTTAATATTCTTAAATATCTTAAGGTTGGTGATAAAGTAGAATGTGGAGATGACTTAATATTATGGCAAGCTCCTTTTAAAGATGAAGATGCTGATTCACTTATGACTATTATGAGTAAAGATGAAGTATCTGATCTTGGTAAGAGAAGATTAACTTCTGAAGTTACTGGTGTAATTACTGCTATTAAGATTTATCGTACTATTGAATTAGAAGAGATGACTGAATCTATGAAGAAGATGGTTGCTGAATATGAGAGACCTATCAAAGCTAAGGCAAAAGTCATCAAAGATAATAATCTTAATATAAGTAATCTCCCTGCTCATTATAAACTTCCTGCTACTGGTAAACTTAAGAAAGCTCAGGAAGCTATCTTAGTAGAATACTATGTAGAATATCTTGATACTGTAGGTATTGGTGATAAGATTGTCTATTTCGATGCTAATAAGGGTGTCGAAAAAGCTATGATTCCCAGAGGAAAAGAACCTTATACTGCATTCAGACCTAATGAACCTGTAGATGCATTCGTAGGTGATGTATCTATATCTAAACGTATTGTAGGTGCTATTCCTCTTGTTGGAGCTATTAATAAAGCTATGATAGAACTTGATAGATCTGTAAAAGATATAATGGGAATCAAGTACGATGATAGTACAGTTTAACAATACCTGAAACATTTTAATAATAATGATAGAGTAGATCAGTGTAACTATAAATACATTATTATTATTTGCGAAGATAATATATTGTGAAATACGACACCAAAAAACAAGCTATTGGATGAAGATTATGTCAACCCAAAAACAAAAATATACTCACCTACAACCAATAACTTAACTGGTCTACTCTATCATTCAGAATCAAAAAATAAAAGCTCCAGAGGTTTACGCCTCTGGAGCATTCTTTTGATAATACTCTTTTACTACATTAAACTGATAATCATCATTCTTATAATATGGATCTATCCATTTCTTAATCCTTGTTTTTCTTCCTTTACCAATCCAATAGTGTTGATAATGACCGATAACTTGGAATTTATATTTAGAAAGTGAATATAGCCTGTTAGAAGCATCAGAATACATATTCTTACGAGCAGTATTTGTTATCAGACAAATATTATGAGGATTATCTAAGCAGATCACGAGATATTTGTTTGATCGTGCTATACGAGCTAAATTTTGTCTATTTACTACTTTCTTAGGAGTAATATAAGGAGCATTAATATCTGTAGAGATATGATATGAAGTATTGTTATTAAGATTAAACCAAGCAAAAGTGTTTACAAAGATATATCTATTAAGGCTAAATAACATTGTCTCTATCAATCCATGTATATACTCCAAGCTATCATCTTTCACAAAAGTACTGAATCTTGTATACTTGGGAGGTTTAGTATCTCCTTCCCTTTCAGCATAAAGATATATGGGAATTAAATAAGTATTTATTCCTTCTGTACTTCCTTGTGCTATCTGTTTTCTGATCTCATTTACATAAGTTCTGAAATTATCTCTAGCAGATAATACATGCTCAAGTTTAATCTTAAATGTCATCATGAAATTAGACCCATTTTCATTATAGACACCACATTCAAGAACTCTTGTATCATCTCCATCTGTACTATCTCTATCAGATAAAGAATATGTAAATACAAAATCAATCTTTGCATCGATCAACTTAAGTGTATCATAAACAGCTATCTGTTTGAATACAGCAGGAACTAACTGACCAGTTGTTTTCCAGACATCATAACACATATCATCATAATGTCTGGTTATTAAACCTTTCTGAACGCTGGTAAGATGATTTAACTTTACATTATCAAACTTCTCTATCTCTTCAGGAGTCCATATATTTATATCTTTAATATCATCTTTGCTAAAAGATCTATAACTATAAGTAACCATAATTATATTATCCTTTCTTTAAATCGCTAATATATAACTACTACATTATTATAGTATATAATTATAAAGATTTTTCAAAAAAGAAACTCTTTCGAGTTTCTGGTCTGAGGCGCACTGCTGCAAGTTCCAAGTCCTTGCTCTGTTTACTTGGTTTTACCGGGCTCTTACGATTTGGCTCACGTTTCACGTGATTTGTGTATTCCCTCAGCATCCTCCGGGCTTCATTTAAGGATGGTTTTTATTTGGAGCAGTGATTAATGCTTAGCCCGTGTGATAATATTGCTATTATCATATATAGTTAATTCTCCTTTATGAATAGTATATTTCTATATCTATTCATAGTTATATTATATAATTAAAAAATTCAACTTTTACAAAAAATAAATATCTGTCTATAGAGTACTATACTCTATAGACAGATAAACATTACAGATAAATCTTTGCGTTGGTATCAAACATGTTACGAATATTGCTAACTTCGTATCTTGTATAACTGGGCTGAGCTAATCTTCTGTAACCGATTGAATCTGAATACTTTACCATCATATGAGTGTATCCACTACGATCAATTTCATAAACAGTAACTACTACACCATTTGAATACTCGTACTGATTAATAGTACTTAATGCATCAGTATAAGTATTATAGATGTAGATATCACGATTTGAGATATGGCAATCATCAGCAATTCTATCAATAACTACAGCAATCTTAGATGACTCATTTGATTCAAAAATTCTTTCAAGAGCATCTTTTCCTGCTTCAATGACTTCTTCATTCCAAATATCAAATTTTTCAAAATCTTTTATTAAATTCATATTTACCTCCTTATGAATTATATACTATTATTACACAACTATAGTATATAATTATAAAATCTAACTTTTACAAAAAAGAAAATAAAGTTCCCTCTACTCTTTACGAGTAGAGGGAACTTAAATTACTTATCTGTAGTATCTTCTTTTCCTTTGATCTGCAAGAACATCTGTTTTACTTTATCAAATCCTATAGTAGAACCAATCCAAGTAAGTACAATAAGGCATACTATAGTAAGTATATTTTTAGGAGTAAACTGTACATCTGTATAGATATATACTACAGTAGGAACTCCACCTCCAACTATAATAGCATCAATTAATGCTATTAAGTTAGAACTCCACTTCTTACCAGCATTCTTTGCAGTAACTTTAATAGCTTCTGTTAAAAGAGATGATAATGTAGCACAGATTGTAAGCATAACAATGTAAAAATTAATTATAGCAGGATCAATATTCATAGTTTTCCTCCTTTAATATTGAAAAAATAAACGGTTATAATAAACCGTTTATTTTAGTATTATAATAAAGTGAATAGTATTATATTTCAATCTCATCTTTTATTAGATCTATATTACATTCTATACGTTTACCACATATAGGGCATTTCGTTTTATCATAGAATGGCTTAATTCTTTCAGGTTTAGATACTTTAGATATATAATTAAATCCTGGTTTACATGGTGTATAAGCCCAAAATGAATTATTGGTTCCAGGTCTAATTACCCATTTACAAATCGTAGTTTTGGTCGTCATATTCAACTCCATATATTAAATCATCTATTAAGTGGCAAAAACTATAAGTGGAATAATAGAGAGACATAAAAAATCTTCCTTTACCTCTACTATTACGATTAGAATATACTGATAATTTGCTAGGTCTATAACGTTTTCCATAATAATATACTCTAGTAGTATCTTTTATACTTATAGCTCGATGCCTATACATTTTTAATTTATTAAATCTTCTATTAGAATAATTACTCATCTTCTTAGGAATATCTATATTATCAGATATATCAATTAATGAATCTATTCTTTTTGAATTGTGTAAATTCTGCATTGTTTTATCCTTTAAATATCTGAATAATCAGACATAGCTTCATTACTAGGATTTCCCATATTTAATATACAAAGTTTCATAGGTCTATATCTATATCGTCCATCATCTTTAGTATATACTCCTGTAGATATATATTTCGACATCTTATATTTCTTAGTGCTATTATTTGATATACTTTCTGTAAATAATCTTTCTGTATAACCTATGAATGACATATTAGTTTTCTTATATGTAAATAATCTAGTAATATATCTTTTTTTATATGTACTATAATCGTATATTTTATTATACTCCATATTTATATCCTCTTTTCATTATTATAGTATATAACTATAATAATTATTGCTGGTATCTTAGACAAAATATAAAGATTATTATGATTATATATTATAATAATGATATATTTAGATCTATTTGTATTATATAGCGATAAATAAAAGAAAGAGGATAAACAAATATGAATTACAATAATTCTTCCGTAAGAAACTATTTACAGAAAGTAAATGTATACTCTAGAAAGTTGATGGCTAATCGCTTTATATCAGAAGCAACTTCTCAGGTTACTAATTATGCCACTTTCTGGATAAAAGATAAGCTTGGAAAGGAATACTATCTTGATAGAGGTCTTGTAAAAGACTTCCATAATGAAGAGCTTTTTAAGTGGCTTCAGAAATATGATAAGAACTTTGATATTCACTTCTCTGTAGATTCCAATTCTTTGAAGAAGTTTATGACTATTCTTAGATTAGGTCATTCTACATATGCTTATATAGCAACTAGATCATTAGTTCCCGGTAAGATGCAATCTGCATTAATGGATGAAAAGATTGATGCAGATCTTTATGTATATATCTTTGGAATGTTCCCTGATCATTATTCTAAGAAATTTGAAGAGATTCTTGATGGTAGAAATAGAAAAGTAAAAGGAAACAGAATCTATTCTATTTATGAAGTATCTACTTTTACCAATAATATATCTTCTATGGATCTGAAGAAGAGAGAAATGAAGAATCTTTTCTATTCATATGGAGAATTGGAAAAGATCAAGAATCATATTGATCACTTTGAATCTAATAGACCTATGTATGATGAAAAGCAGCTTCTCTATAAGACTGGTATTCTTCTTTATGGACAGCCTGGAACTGGAAAGTCCTCTTTAGCAAAAGCTATTGCTACAGAGTATGCTAGAAGTATAATTTCTGTAGATATGTCCAATATAGAGAATATCAACTTTGCTGAGTTGGCAGCACTGATCAATAATGATGACTATGATGAATATATTGTATTGATGGAAGATATTGATACTCTTTATGTAAATAGAGAGAATCAGACAGAAGAGCAGGCTAAATTATTCAATGAATCTTTGAATAAGATGCTTCAGTTCTTAGATTCAAACTCCTCTCCTAATAATGTAATCTTTGTAGCTACTACAAACTACAGAGAAAGACTTGATAAAGCATTATTAAGAGATGGTAGATTTGATATTCAGGTTGAAGTAAAAGGCCTTGAATATAAAGATGTACATAATATCGTAGAATCATTCAATGTAGATACAGCTCTTGTAGATAAGATTTGTGATGAGTATAATGCAGATACTGGTGAGAGTGGTTATGATCACTTATTTAATCAGTCTAAGCTGCAGAATCTCATTATCAAATATGTAGAGTGACTGTCACCGCTCTACTCCCCTCTCATAAGGAAACCTGGTGCTCTGCCAGGTTTCTTTTTTAATACAAAAACATCTCTATAATGATTGGAGGTGTCTAATAATGGCTAATTATAAAGATAAAGTTAGTACTATATTGGTAAAGAAATTATATCCAATAGTAGCAGAGTCATTATCTAAGAATACACCAAAATTAATGGACCATATCAATAAGTTTTTTAATAGAAATCATAGACAGATCTATGATATATCTACATATGATAATATTTACTATAATCAGACTGATATAGATGATTTATTTAGATCAGTTGGATTAACTGAAGTAGAAGTACTGAATATAATTAAGCAATGTTATTTCTATTCAGTACCTATAAATCCTCAGTGTGTAAAAGAACCATATATAGAATTTCTATTAATGGCTGTACGATACTATATCAAATCTAATAAAAGAAGAGAAGCAGAAATAGTAGGAATATATCTTACATTTAGTGGTAAGTTTTATGCTTCTATTTTTGCTGATTGTTATCCTACAGCTCCTCCCAGTAAGTATAGATCTGTAATGGATTATGTAGTAAATAATATGCTTACTGATAAATATGACTTAAAGCGATATGGTACTGTATTTGGTGCTATAAAGTCTATGGTAATCACTTGGTTAGATACTTATGAAAAACAGATTAAATCTGATTCTAGTGATGATGAGACTTGCAAAATGCTTATACAGCAGATCAGAGATAGATTAAAATCATTTATGCATAATATAATGAAATTATATTATGAAGCTTATCAGTCTAAAGCATATATGAATTATGAAACTGATAGCGAAGTTCCAGAAGAATTTCGTTTAGCTGATAATGATGCAGCTAAAGCAGCAAGATTAACAGAAAATACCTTAAACTATATGACTACTAATAAAGTATCATTAGAGATCTGCAATAGAGCTCATGATAAGTATGTAAAAGCTACTGAATTATGTAGTATTATAGAAGGTATCTTAAGTGATAATAATAATCTTCCTGATTTGAAGCGCTGTATAAATATTATAATTTGTGACTATCTAAGAAAGTATCCTAATGGAAATGTAAAATCCATAGAATTTGTATCTTATAGTATTAAAGCTAAACCTAATACACGAGATAAATATCTTATGGAATTAAAAGATATATTAAGTAATTTCTTAGATCAGAATTCAGTAGCATATAGAAGAAAATCAGAAGCTAGAAAAGCTAGTTATTATAAATCTCTATTAACTTATTTAGTATTATTAATAAATAAAATAGCAACTTAATTAAAGAGGTGTAATAATTATGGCATGGATAAGGATTCGAAAAGGAATTGATAGTAGCGGATCTATAGAGTTTGTAGATAAAAGTTTAGTAACCACTAGTCATCCTAGTGGTAGTTCAGGATCTGCCTCAACTTCTACAGAGATAATATTACCTGCTAATAGCACTTATGTACTTTCTTGTGTATTAACACAATCAAGTGCACAATGGTCAACAGTTAATACTAGTTTAAATACAGGATCTTGGACATATTCAAGTTCTCCAATTATTGATACACAACTTTTTACGAATTCATCAACTCGTGGTTCAAATCCTGATACATATCATGGTGGAACAGATAGAATATATACAGAGCAGCGTTTAGTTAAAGTTGGAAATTCTGCAATAACCGCTTCTCATAATGGAACCAGTAATGGATGGGGTGGAAATTTATTAATAGAAGTAGCTGCTATCAAAATTGGTAAAAAATCAGCAGAATTTACTGCTAAAAATATTGGAGTAAATGGATTTTCTGGTGCTGGAACAGGATCGGCTTCAGCTTCTACAAATGTGGTATTACCTGCCAATGGTATTTATATAGTTTCTTGCATAATTTCTCAAACATCTTCTAATACTTATGGTGGTAATAGTGGATTGGGTACTGGTGCTTGGTCATTTTCAAGTACTCCTATCAGTCAAACTCAATTATTTACTGATAGTGGAAGCAGAGTACACGCAGGAACTTTAAGATCATATACAGAGCAAATTTTAGTTGAAGTTGGAGATTCACCTATAACAGTATCCAGAAATGGAAGTTGTAGTGGATATGGTGGAAATATAATTGTAGAAGTTGCATCTGTTAAAATTACGTAATTAGTATAATAATTCTACAGAAAGAAAGATATAAAATTCTTGCAGTGTTCCCTACATGCAAGAATTATTTTTAAGGGAGGCTATTAAATATGGCTTATATAATTTGTAAATATGGATCAGGTGGGGGAGGGAGTATTCCTGATGGAAAGACTGTGACCCCAACTGATGATATAACTATATGGCTCGAATGTGCAGATATTAAGAATACTGGATATACAACTGTCTCAGAAGTAATTGCCGATGCTGGAGTATTGACATCTGTTCTTACCAACGATAATGCAAATGATTATCTCGCAAGGTCTACCACATTTGCAAGTACTATTACTGCAGATAATCTTGCAATGACTACTATCGGACAGAATAACTATGCAGCTAATGTATTGCTGTCTGTAGAAGATTGGGTCACTGCTTTTTATGAATCAAGTTATCGTGACATTGTTCTTAATGTAAAAATCCCTATAATGACAAGTAATACAACTCCTTCAGGTATTTGTAGTGGAACTTCTGTATATGGTAATGGTGCAGATTTCTATAAGGCAGTAGATAATTCTGCAACTGCAAGTGAATTTGATGCCTGGATATCAGCATATAGTACATCAGAAAAATATTGGCAATATAAATTTCCTGACGCAGTAAGAATTGTCTATATGTATATATCTGGAAGAAAGTTTACCGGTGATGGCAATGGCCAAGTTAGAGGCTTTATATTAAAAGGCTCTAATAATGGTACAGATTATACAAATTTAACATCTTATATAGATAGAAGCAGTATCGGGCGTGGTGTAAGAACATATCATACTATCCTTAACAACAATACTTATGAATATTACAAAGTAAGTAATATTCCTGATGGTATTGCAGGTATCGGTGAACTTCAGTTTTATGGAAGAGAGGACGTTATATAAACGAAGATTATGTCATAAGAACTAAGCATAACATATATGCATGAATGTAGACGAAGAGAGCATTGACACTTTATTAGATTAATATATCCCTCTACTCATAAGAGTAGAGGGAATATTATTTATAATTGTATACTATAATATTGATGTAGATTTATATTGATATAAAAACTTCAATTTAATACTATATAAGGAGATTATATATTATGATGAAAGATTATAATATTAATTTATATGATGGATACAATAAGTGTAGACAAGATAGAAAGAAGCATATAGAGGCTTTTAAACAGTTTATTGAGTACTCCGATAATGGTTCTGTAGAAATTCCGAAGAAATTAGCAGAAGAATTATTAGATATAATGCAAAATCCTTTACCTATTATGAGTGGTGAAGGAAGAGGTATGTGGTAAAGGAGGAACTATATATGACATTTGTAAGAACTCATAAATCACCTGAAATAGGAGATAGGGTAAAGACAACTATTGAGCATTCTAATTTTGCAGGATATATGGAAATAGGAACTGAAGTAACTATTACAAATATCGGAGAGCGTGGCTATAGTATTAAAGATGATGAAGGTAATGAAATTACTGAAATCGGTTAGACAATTTAATATAAATTATAGGAGAAATCATATATGAATAGATATGAGAATACCTATAGTATAACTATATTATTTGATGCTGAGAATGATAAAGAAGCTTATGTTCAAGAAGAACGTGCTATGAATGCATTTCTAAAATCAGGATCATTCTTTACAAAGAAAATTGAAATAAAACGTCATATTATAGATAATATAGATGATATGGAAAGCGAGGAAGTATGAACGACCCCGTATTAATTGTGTTGCTAATAACTGATGTGATGATATTTTCAGTAGCTGTTTTGCTTATCTATGCATTGAGAAAGTGAGGAAGTATGAGTGAAGTCAAAACAATTATCTGCGATATTTGTAAAAGGGAATTGCCTGAATATCCTACTATGAGAATGACAATATATAAAGATGGGAAAAATAATGAATTACTTGATGTTTGCACTATATGTGAAGAAGCATTTAAGCAATTTAGAGACCATCAGAAAATGAGAGAAGTCAAACATAAGAATTGGAAAAAGAAACATGAGGGAGAAAGGTGAGTAATGAAGATTGAATTAAATCCTATTGCTACAAATGGAGTATCAGATGTAGAACGAGTTGAAAGCAAGCCTACCAACAAAGAATCTTCTGAAAAATTCAGAGAACGGGTCAGAGAAATACGTAGAAATGAAGCACTTACTTGCTACTATGCACAGAATTATATTGCGAGGCAAGCTGAATGAATGATAGCAAAGAAACAATAAAACTCATTGTAGAGATACCTAAAAGTGACTATAATGCGATATGTGCAAATAAGGAAGATGCTATCATTGCACATGATACTTGCCGCAAAATAGCCAATAATGGTACTCCTTTATCCAATATATTATCCAAGATAAAAACAGAGATAGAGAATCGCTCTTACGGAATAGCTAATGACAGTGTAATTCAAGGTGAAATGTATGAACGACATGCTGTTCTAGAGATTATTGACAGATACATGGAAGAAAGTTGAGGATGATGAAGGAATGAAAACATGCAATACTTGCAAATTTAGAAATGTAAGTTTAACAGGAAATAAATCATGGAAATGCAAACAGTTTGGAAACGTAAAAAGATTTAATGTAGCATGGTTACATGGATGGTTCTGCAAGCATTTTAAGGCAGAAAATAAGGAATAAAGAATGAATATAGATAATGAAAAGTCTAAAACAGTAAAACTCATTGTAGAGATACCTACAGAAACCTACTTAGAAATAAAGGAAGGCTCAATAGTCAGAAATGCAATGGCTTCAGCTGAAGCAATTAAGAATGGAATACCATTTGATCCTATAAAGGAAGAGATAGGTTATGAATATGCAAATACGCGTGGTATGTACCCCGAGTATGCAAGTGGACTGTCTCACGCTTATGAAATCATTAATAAGCACATAGACAAGTCAGAAAATGATGATAGTAAGAAGATAGTAGAAAAAGAAAACCAAGGCGAATGGATTCATTCATTTTATAGTGAAGACGATAAAGATATTTATAAATGTTCTGAATGTGGAAGATTTATAACTCTTGATAAGTCAGATAATCTTTCAAATTATCCATATTGCCATTGTGGAGCATTAATGAGATACAATCATAAGGAAGAAAACTATGGCAATAAAATATGATGAAATATATAAAGACCTTATATGTGAGGATGTTCCTAGAAAAAGATTAAAATCTGTAGAAAATCATAATGATAATCAGATAAAGAAAATAGATCCTTGGATAGGAGAAAAACCTCACGCAGAAGATGGCTTTGTAGTAAATTATTGCTTAGAATACTAAAAAGTATGTACAAAAAGGTAAACAATGAATAGTGAATTATTAGCTGTATTAATATTTATTGGCGTTTTATTTATAATTACTTGTATTACTTCTATATATGAAGTAAGATCATATCGTAAAAATACTAAAGATATAGATGATTCTTTTTCAAAAGATAAATCTGTACAATAGGATAGATAAATATGAGGAATTATAATAAAGATGATATAGTATATGAATATTATAGTATATATAATATACAAGATAGATGCTATAATGTATTAAGTTTTATATATCGTGATGTAAATAAAGATACATTAGTGCATGATAGTGATTCTGGTAGCGATGTATTAATAGGAATAAATCTTACTAGAACTAATGATTCATCATTACCTAACGATTATTATAGATATATTCATGATCATAGATTATCTGTAGATGATAATTTTGAATGTCTTCCTAGCACTTCTAAATTAGCATTAATGGATATGCATTTTAAAAATCCGTTAACTTATTTTGATTTATTAGGTAAAATTCCTAATAAAGTAGTATCATCTTCATTAAATTTAGATTATGGATTTACTATTAATGAAGATATACCATATGGATTTATATATGATAATAATGATGCAGATATTACATTTCATGCTAAAAAGTATGGATTAGGTAACGATGGTATATTAGATTATAGTAAACTCATATCTGAATATACTACAGTGAATGGTGTTCTTATAGTAAAAAACTTCTTTATGGAAGAATATAACTATATAGCATTATCAAAAGATGTAGGATATTCTGCAGTAATAACTCAGGATGATTTAGTAAAGACTAATAATTCACATATATATTTTGATAGATATCCTAGAATTATAACTATATCTAAAGATGGAAAAGTAATCCATGATATCAGAATAGATTATGATGAAAATGGAATAACTAAATCATTTATATTAGATGGAAAAGATGAATGCGAGTATGATATCAATGATGATATAACTACATCTATTCATCCATTAGTATGGGAGCCATTCTTTGAAGCTTTATATAGAGATATTATAACTGATGATATTCCATATCAAGTAGAAGAGAATTATAGAGATAATGGTAGAAATATAGAATACTGTAGATGTGTAACTAAGACTTAATAAATCCCTCTAGGATTACTCCTAGAGGGATAAGTATTTATTTTTTATAATGTAGCTAATTGATGTTCTATACCATTAGATATAGTCATCATTCTATTGATAGATTCAGTTACAGCATTTATAGCAGAAGTATGATTCTTTATTAGTGTATTTACTTTACCAATATCACTAGTTAAAGAATCTTCTTCATTTATAGTAGCTTTTAAAGCATTCAATGATTCTATAGCTTCCATATTCTTAATATCTTTATATTTCTGCTTTAAATATGCTAACTTGGCCTCTAATGTAGTGGCAGAATTAATTAACTTATCTGCAACTTGCTGTAAAGATAATACATATACTTGATATTTATCTATAAATACTTCTACTGTATTCTTGAAGCACTCTATAAACTCACTCTTTATACCTTTACCAGGTATAGTTAATATATAATCACCATCTTCATTCTGTTCTATATTAATAGAGTTTATATTATATACCTTCTTTACCATAGTATTAGTACTTTCAGGTATTCTATAGATATCTACTCTAGTTTTAAGAAACTGATCTAACTTTTCAGGTAAATCATCTGCAGCTTCATTCTTAGGTCTAAGTCTAGCCTTAGCAGCGGCAAGTTTCTTTTTAAGATTTAATGCTTTAAACTTAGTAGCCATAGTTCTTAAGAACTGTCTTACTTTTATCTTTATCCAATCAAGAAACTTCTTAAGTTTAGTAATAATAGTATCAAGAATATGAAGTAACTTATCCTTGAAAGAACTACCATTACTATCAGTTTCAGATAATAGTATAATACTATCATCTGCTTCTAAGAATATCTTACTGGATTCTATAAGCATATTATAGTTAATCTCTAAAGATTCAAATATAGAATCTCCATATAAGTTACTCATATTATAGTCCTCCAATATACAACATACAGCAATTATATAAATGTGAAATCCCTCTAGGACTAAAAATCCTAGAGGGATGTAATTTTGTAAAAGTTAGAGTTTTTAATTATATAATATAGTTATGATAATGGTATACCTATTCTATAAGTATTAAAGAAGGAGGTATATAATATTGGTTTCCATTTTAGATATACTAAAGTGGGCAGGTTATAGCAATCCAGTCAAGGCGTACCAAACTTTGTCAATGGATGCTTTACATGCCATAATCAATAAATACTATGCAATAAACAAATAATATTTTGAGAGTTTAAATAGTGTAGCAAATACATCACTTATTTAATCTATAGCAATAGGATATATCATTATCATTATATCAATGTGGATTATATAGTAACTATTAAAAGGAGGAATGGATATGTCAGATTTTATTAAATTAGAAGGTGTTAGTGGTGAAACAATCATCGTTAACAGATCAGAGATCTCTTCTGTTGTATGTGAAGATGGTGATACTGAGTCTATCCTTTACATGAGGAACGGTAACGAGTTTACCGTAAAGGATACTGCCGAACATATTTTTATGTACAAAATCGGTACCAGACAGATCTAAAGAAGAGCTCCAGGGACTTAATCCCTGGAGCTTTATTTTTTATAATAATCCAACACATTTAGTATGCTCTAACTTAGCTTCTCCAAGTCTCTTTACTTTAGCCTTGTCTCCGCTATCTTTAGCTTTAGCAATACTCTTCTCAAAGCTAGCAATAGACTTATTAAAGTCATTCTTAATCTTATTAATATCACCGGCATTTAAGTACTTCTTAGAAGTCTTTACAAGAGCTTCAGTCATTCCAACTTCATACTTAACCTTATCGGGAGTTACAATCCAAGCTCCACTAAGACCAGATGATGTAGTAATAGCTACTGTAAGCTTTTTAGAGATCTTGTCAGTCTTACCATTCTCACTATACCATTTAATTAATGATTTAGCTTTTGCTACAGCTTTAGATTTAGATTCAAAGTCTGTACCAGTAAACTTAGCTTCATCAGGAACTTTATTGATTAATGCTTCTTTAAGAGCCATAGTATTTTTATCTTTTACAGACATTATATACTCTTCTCTATTCATTTCAGCTGCTCCAAGAGCCTGAGCACCAATCTTAAGCATTTCAGTAGAGAAGCTAATCATAGCTTTGCTACAACACTTCTCAATCTGTTTCTGATTTACTAAGTAAGATCCATTATAAGTAGCTGCTAATACACTAGCAAAACTGGTAAATAACTCACAAGCATATGTGGCTGCAGGAGTATAAGTATAATTCCATTTACTTACAAATACTTCTGTAGTTAATCCTTTAAGTTTGAAAGTCTTAGCAATCATGGTTATGAAAGTATCTATATCCATGAAATCCTTCTCATCATAATACATAGCCCAAGCATTAGAAATACTAGGACTAATACCAGCTACAGTAGCTGCAGTATTCTTGGTATACTGATCTAAATCTTTACCAAGTAAATTATGAAGATAGAATATAGCTGATAAATAAGTAATCTTGTTCTTGCTCTGTTCATAGCCAATGATTCTCATATAATCTATGATATAGCAGAACATAGATGAGAATGCTTCAGCACCAGATTTATTAATAACAGAATTTTCTACTATCTTTAAAGTCTCTCTATCATAAAGATAATAGCAAAGAGCTTCAAATAAGTAAGTAACAAGATAACCAATATTCTTACAAGTATAATATCCAGATTTATAAGTAATTATACCAGTTACATCTATGAATACTTTTCTTTTAGCATTTTTGCCCTGCCTCATATCTTTAGCCATAAAGACTTTAAATGCTCTAGGCATTTCTTTTTTAGCAGTACAAAGAACTATATTCTCATTAAAAAGAAGAGTATAAAGTACATTACTTCTCTGAACTCTTCTTACATCCTCTGCTATACCAGCAAATTCATTAGAATTTCTATTTTCTATTCTATCTGCATTGATAATAAACTCTGTCAGCATCTGATTGTGTTTATTACCATCTAAGTTATATAAATAACTGTCATTATAAGTCTTCTTTTTAACACTTATCATGATAGATAATCCTCCTAAATAAGCTATATTAATACAATGTTCTCCCATATAGTAAATCAATAATTTATCTATTTGACATTATTATAATGCTTTGAAAGGAGAATTATATATGGAACTCTCTAAGAAGAATGAAATAGATAGCTGTATAACAAGCTATTTTGTAGATGCTATAACTGGTTCTTATGAAGGAGAATCATATTGTAGTAAAGTATTAAGAAGAGAAATTAATAATGAAGCAATGCCCAGTATAATGGTACAGTGGTGGTATTGTGAAGAATATAATAAGATTTATATATATTATGATCTTGATGAAGTTGCTTTTATTGAAAATCGAGATGATATGGCTAAGAGAATTAACCATAGAATATTAAGTTCTATGTATACTGATCTCCATATTGGAGTAGAAGTAGTATCCAATGTAAATTATGGATTTCAGTTCTTAGATTTTATGGATTCTCCTTTTATATGCTCTAATGATAAGATATCTGTATGTATATTAACATATTGGCATGTAAAAGATAATGGCTATCATTTTATCCATGATAGATCTATTATATTACCTAAGATGATAGATTATAATATGGATATATCGAAAGAGAAACAAGAAAAGATTCAAGAATATGCTACTAAATTATTAAGAATAGCTAATGATTATGAAGCTTATGATCCTGATGAAAGAAACAGTAGAATACCTAAAATCTTTAATGAGATCAAAGCATTATTTAAAGAGTACTTTGGTTACGAATTAATTGATCCTACTTTATACAGTTTACGTCATCAGCATTGTGGTCCTAATATATTCTATCTTGATCTTTATGCAGATGATACCCGTCCAGAATTTTAATATAAATCCCTCTAGGAGTAAAATCCTAGAGGGTAATTTTTTATTACAGCTTCTACACTTTATTAATTAATGTAATTTTTATGGAGATTATTATATAATGAAATTTAATACAAATATAGTTAGTACAGATGGTTCTGTACTAAATCTTACGGACAAAGAGCAATTCCCCGCTCCAGAATTACTAAATATTGAAGATATATTTGATCTCAAAAACTTAGATGATACATTTAGAAAGAATAACTTTGGACATTATGAATTTAATGGTGTAGCAGTTCCAAGAGTATCAGAGATACTATCATTCTGTGGAAATAAAGATGGTATAATAAAATGGGCTGCTTCTATAGATAACAAAGAATATTATACTATAAAGAATAGAGCATTAAGAGTTGGTTCAGTTGCTCATGAAGCTATAGAAAACTATATTACAGGTACATATCCTAAGAATGTATGTATAGAGATTATAGTAGATAATAGCGGTAAACAGCTTCATGGTAAAGGAGAAATTCAGCAAGCTATTACTTGTTTCAAGAACTTTCTTGCATGGGAAAGAAATCTTAACCATTATGGAATGGAAATAGAGAGAGTACTAGGTACTGAAACTGAATTAGTTACTCCTTATTATGGCGGTACATTTGATCTTGTATTACAGATTAATGGTTCTATTTATATAGTAGATTTAAAGAGTTCTAAAAGAATATCTTATGAATACTGTATACAAACAGCTGCTTATTATTGGGCTATTATTAATGGATATTGTCCTACAATACCATATGTAAATGGTACTGGTATAGTAAGATTAGATAAGTATGAAGAAGGCAAGTTTAGTGATCTATTCTTCAATACTCATATTCCATATCAATATAATGCTTTGCAATATTATATTAATACTTTTATAGCATATCTTAATGCATTCTATCATGGTAAGAATGCAGAATTAGAGTTTGCTAAAGATAAGAAAGAATACAAAAGGAATTATACTCTTAGAGGTGAATAGTATGTCTATTAATGATACTAGAGTTGTTCATTTAAGTCTAACAGAAGGATATTTACATGAAGGAAAGTTCTATCATGATCCATATTATGTCTTCGAAATCACTGGAGTATTAGGAGACCAATATATAGATCTTCTTACCAATAAATTCTATATATACAATGGAATTCAATATGATGAAATTGTTAGGGAACAGAGTACTATTTATATAAATACTTCTACTAGTAAGAGCTATATTTCTAATGATTCATCTGTAAATGAAATTGGAGAGGTAAATAATCTTTCTAAAGAAGATGATTGGAATTATTGTAGTGATGGAAATCCTAAAGTAACTGGTAGATATATAGTAACTATAATACCTGAGTATGAAACAGAACCAGATGTATCTGTATTCCGTTATGAAGCAGATGATGATGAGTGGATGGAACCTTGTGATGGCTTTGGTGGATATTTTTCTACTCTTTGTAAAGTAATTGCATGGAAACCTTGTCCTGAACCAGCAGAGGTAAAAGAATGATATCATTAGATAATAAGAATAGATTAATTGGAGATTTCTTTGAAGCTAATTCTGCTATTATATACGAAGAATCTACCAATACTAAATCTCCAAAGTTTATTGTAAAATATAGAGCTAAGAAACAGAGAAAGAAGTTAATATCTATTATCAATAATCTTTGTTCATCTGATTATATATTAACTAGGGACAACGTATATGAGTTATTTGTATATTTGTTCAATAATGCAGATATATTTAAGAAAGATGAAATCAAGATTTATAAGCCTGATGATGGTATTATTGATGATAGAATAGAAGGAGTCATTGTATTAGACAATATAATGTGTCTTATGCATATAGATCATAATAGCGATTATATTGAGATTACAATACAAACTAAAACTTCTAATACTGAATCTTCTAAGATAGAAATTAATCGTAAAGAAGTAGCTGATAAATCTGGAATTGCTGA
>JAEEGL012711098.1_pt1 | contig 24859 bp, 25 predicted proteins | sample 9134231 | NCBI WGS metagenome assembly JAEEGL01 (sample SAMN16246548, study PRJNA631951) | gut metagenome | biome: gut microbiome; feature: rumen; material: fiber-attached | host: Bos | place: Iran: Karaj | collected 2018-10
ACAAAGCTGGATTTCCCGGACGAAAGCTTTGACGCGGTGGTAAGCAACTACGTGTACCACAATATCCCCGGCGACCGGCAGGCGTATCTGCTTGAAACGCTGCGCACGCTGAAAAAGGGCGGGACCTTCGCTCTGCACGATATCTTCTCAAAATCCAGATACGGCGATATGCAGGCGTTCGTGCGGGAACTGAAGGATATGGGCTACGAGCGTGTTGAACTGATCGACACCACGAACGGCAAATTCATGTCAAAGTTTGAATCTGTGTGGATGGAATTATCCGGCTCCGCGCTGCTCGTGGGGAAGAAATAAAAACACAAAAAACAGAATCGGGGCGGGAGCCCTTGATTTTAACGATAACAGTTAGCATACGCTAACTTTTGAAATATATCATCAAACCCGTATCGGAGGAAGAATATGAAAAAGAAAAAACGCGGGATCTTATCCTGGGTGCTTGAGTTCGCAGGCAGAAAGCGGGCGTATTTCGCAGGCAGCGTGATCCTTGCCATGCTGGGCGTGGCAGCGTCTTTCGTTCCCTATCTGATCATTGCAAAAATCGTGGAGCAGCTGCTGGCGGGAAACAGAGAATGGAGCTTTTACCTGGCGCAGGTGCTGCTGATGGCGCTTTTCTGGACCGTACGCATGACGCTGCACTCCCTTTCCACGTCTTTGTCGCACATCGCCACGTTCACCGTGCTCGGCGGGATCCGGAAGCAGCTCTGCGAAAAGCTGTCAAAAATACCGCTCGGCTCGGTATTGGACGACAACAGCGGAAGCTATAAGAACATCATCGTTGAGCGCGTGGATTCCATGGAAACGACCTTGGCGCACATGGTGCCGGAGTTCACGGCAAACCTCATTCTGCCCGTGGTGATGTTCGTCTATATCATGACGATCGACTGGCGTCTGGGGCTTGCCAATCTGGTCGGCGCCGCGATCGGCCTCATCTTTATGGCGGTGATGATGGCGAAATCAAAGGGCGGATATGAGCTTTCGGTGGAGAAAACGAAAAAACTGAACGATACCGCCGTTGAATACATCAACGGCATCGAAGTGATCAAAGCGTTCGGCAAAACCGGCAGCTCGTATGAAAAATTCGTCACGGCGGCAAGAGAAGGCGCGGACGTGTTCATCGACTGGATGAGAAGATGCATCTGGCCGCAGTCGGGCACGATGTCGTTCCTGCCCGCCACGTTTTTAGGCGTTTTGCCGGTCGGCCTGCTGCTGGTCAAAAGCGGGACGCTGACCGCCGGCGGTTTTATCACCGGGATCATTCTCTCCGCGGGGCTGATCACGCCGCTGGTGGTGGCGTTCTCCTACACGGATGACCTTCTGAAGGTGGGGACGATCTTCGGCGAAGTGACCGAGATCCTCGAGCGGAAGGATATGGAACGGCCCGCTGAACTTACTAAAAAGCCGCAGGGCTGTGACATCTGCCTGAAAGACGTTACATTCTCCTATAAAGAAAAGGAAGTCCTGCACGGCGTGAATATGGAGATCAGACAGGGAGAATTCGCAGCCATCGTCGGCCCTTCCGGCTCGGGAAAGAGCACGATCGCGCGGCTGATCGATTCGCTCTGGGACGTCGATTCTGGGTCGGTCACTTACGGCGACGTGGATATCCGCGAGTTGCCGCTCAACTGGTACATGGGGCAGATCGCGTACGTGGCGCAGGACAACTACCTTTTCGATCTGTCTGTCAAAGAAAACATCCGGCTCGGCAGAGCCGGCGCAACGGACGAGGACGTGATCAATGCCGCGAAGGCCACCGGCTGCCATGATTTCATCCTCGGGCTTGAAAACGGCTACGATACGGTCGCGGGCGGCGCGGGCGGCCATCTGTCCGGCGGCGAGCGGCAGAGGATCTGCATCGCGCGGGCGATGCTCAAAAACGCGCCTGTCGTGATTCTTGACGAAGCCACGGCCTATACCGATCCGGAGAACGAGGCGCTCGTGCAGTCCAGTGTCGCGAAGCTCGTGGAGGGCAGAACACTGATCGTGATCGCCCACCGCCTTTCCACGGTCACCGGGGCGGACAGGATCTTCGTAATAAGCGACGGGAACGTGGCGGCATCCGGCAAACAGCAAGACCTGCTCCGGGACTGTGCACTTTACAAAAAGATGTGGGAGGCCCACAGCATGGCGAGGGATGAAGACGTTCCCGCCGCCGTCTTTTCCGGAAAGGAGGCCGCAAATGCTTAAGCTGACAAAAAAGTTCTTTGATTTCTGCAGCAAGAAGAACCGAAACAAGTTTTATTTATCCGCATTGCTCGGCGTAGTAGAAGCGATCTTCACGGCAATGAAGATCCCCGCCGCGTTCTTCGCGATCAAAGCGGCGCTTGCGGGCGATATCGACACGAAATCGATCCTTACCGTGATCGCGCTGATGCTGGTGAGTACGCTGGGCAAAATGTGCGTCAACCGTTTTTCCTCGATGCTCCAGACCGAGGCGGGTTATGACACCTGCGCCTTGAAACGGATCGAGATCGGCGAGCACCTGAGATATCTGCCCATGGGATATTTCAACGATACGAGCCTCGGGCATATCACGTCCGTTACGACAAACACGATGGAACAGACCGGAGATATCGCCACGCGCGCCATCATGATGGTATTGCAGGGCGGCATCACCACGGTCGTCGTGGCGCTGTTCATGTTCGTTTTCGATTGGCACATCGGGCTTCTCGCCCTTGCAGGCATCGGCGTGTTCCTGCTTGTGAACCAATGGACGAACCGGAGCGTCGCGAAGGTGGCGGATGAAAAGCTGGCGTCCGACAGAGATATGGTCGGCGTGATACTGGAGTATATCCAGGGGATCGCCGAGATCAGGAATTACAATATCATAGCGCAGAACCAGTCCCGCGTGCAAAAGGCCATCGAAAGAAAGAAAAATGCGGATATCCGCGCCGAGATCGCGGCCATCCCCGCGGTGGGCGTGCAGAACCTGATCGTAAAGCTGATCGGCGTAGTGATCGCCGGCGCGTCCGTCCTGTTTTACCTGAACGGTTCCATGGAGCTCGTATATGCGATCGTCATGCTGCTGTGCTCCTTTATGGTGTTTGAATCGCTGGATCTCGCGGGAACGTATACGGCGCTTCTCAAGGTCATCGGCAAGGGCGTCGATCTCGCCAATGAGATCCTTGACATCGAGCAGATGGATACCGACGGCGAAGCAATCAAACCGGAAAACCGGGACATTCACCTTGAGCACGTGGGCTTCGCTTACGAGAACCGTAAGATCATCGACGACGTAACGCTCGATATCAAAGAGAATACCACCACGGCGATCGTGGGGCCTTCCGGCGGCGGAAAAACGACGATCACCTCCCTGATCGCGAGATTCTGGGACGTGCAGGAGGGCGCGGTCACGCTGGGCGGAAGGAACGTAAAGGATTACAGCTTTGATTCGCTTATGGAGAATTTCAGCTTTGTTTTCCAGAGAGTCTATCTTTTTGAAGACACGATCGCGAACAATATCCGTTTCGGCAAGCCGGAAGCCTCCACGGACGAAGTGATCGAAGCAGCGAAGAGAGCCGCCTGCCACGACTTTATCACCGCACTGCCAAACGGCTATGAAACGGTCATCGGAGAAGGCGGCGCCACGCTCTCCGGCGGAGAAAAGCAGCGTATCGCCATCGCCCGGGCGATCATGAAGGACGCGCCGGTCATCATTCTTGACGAAGCGACCGCAAACGTGGACCCGGAGAACGAAAAGGAGCTGACCGAGGCGATCGGGAACCTCACGAAGCAAAAGACGATCATCATGATCGCGCACCGCCTGAAAACCGTCCGCAACGCCGATCAGATCATTGTGATCGACAAGGGAAAGATCGTGCAGAAGGGCAAGCACGACGAGCTTGTGCAGCAGGACGGCATTTACAGGAATTTCATCACCGGCAGAAAACAGGCGGTCAGCTGGAAGCTGTCGTAAAAAGAATAATAAGTGGGTGATCATCATGGGACTGTATCGATCATTTGTCAATCAAACAAGAAAACCGGCAGGCTTCCTCGGCAAAATGATGGTGAACGGCATGAACGGCGGCCACGCGAAACAGGCCGACTGGGGCATGCGATATCTGCCCGATACAGCGCCGGAAAACATCCTTGAAATCGGCTGCGGCGGCGGCAGAAACGCAGAAGCGCTTCTGAAACGCTGGCCCAAAGCGAAGCTCACGGCGCTGGATTATTCGGAAACGTCCGTAAAAAAGACGAAAGCGACCAACAAAAAGGCGATCGCAGCGGGCCGGTGTACCGTGCAGCGGGAAAACGTGGCTTCGCTTCCGTTTGACGGCAGCTCGTTCGATCTGGCCACGGCGTTTGAAACGGTGTATTTCTGGCCGGGGCTCGAAACCTGCTTTACCGAGGTGTGCAGGGTGCTGAAACCCGGCGGCACGTTTCTCATTTGCAACGAATCCGACGGTACGGACGAGACGTCGCTCAGATTTGAGAAGATCATCGACGGCATGAAGTGCTATACCGCCGGAGACCTGATCGCGGCGCTGGAGGCGGCAGGTTTTTCAGAAGTGAGCGCCGTGCACCATCCCGAAAAACCGTGGATCACGGTGATCGCGAGGAAATAACGATGCTTATTACTGTTTTATTATCCGTTGTTATGATGGCGGGCCTGTTCCTGATGCTGTGGTCGGGCGTGGGCTTCATTCAGGACAAACGCTTCTTTTCCTCCGCGCCCAAAGCGGTCTGCGAGGCTGTGCAGCCGAAGCCGGAGCGCTTCCCCGGAATGCACGCGCTCGGTTGGTGCATGGCAGTTTGTTCCCTTTTGCTGATGGGCGGCGCGCTCGTTCTCGGCGCGTGGAACGGGATCAGAAACGGCTTCGGTTTTTGGCAATTCTTCTTCCGTTTTCTGATCATGCTGTGGGGGCTGGAGGCGTTCGATATCCTCTTCTTCGATTTTTACCTATTATGCCGTTCCCGCTTTTTCCCGCACTATTACCCGGAGGTGGAACCGCTCCTCGGCCCGCATCTGTTCGGTTACAACCTGAAATCGCATCTGCTGGCGGCGTTCGTCATCCCGGCGGCGTGCCTCGCGGCGGCATGGGTTTGTACTTTGTTTTAAGGAGAAAAAGGAGGAAAGCGTATGACGTGGTGGATGATCCCGATACAACTGATTCTGTTCTGCGGGCTTTTCACGTTCATGGTAAAGCTGGGCGTGGGGAACAACGCATTGAACGGCCTGTATTTTTATCCGAAGCCGGTGCAGGAAAAAGTATTTGAACTCGGCCTGACGGACCGGGATACGGTTGCGAAAAAAAGAAAACGGTTCATGCTCCCGTTCCTCCTTATTTTGCTTACCGTGCTGGTGCTGATCATCGGGCTGTGGAACGGCGTAAGCACGTTCGGAACGGCCTATTGGCAGACGCTGCTGTTTCTGGAAGTCATGAACTGGTACGACGGCGTCGTGATCGACCGCCTTTGGGTCGGGCACAGCAAGTTCTGGATCATCCCCGGCACGGAGGACATTCCGTTTGTTCAGACATGGCCGCAAATACTGAAAAAGCGCGGGATTCTGACGCTGATCTGGATCGCGGGAGCCGCAATCGTGGCCGGACTCGTGGTATTGCTTTTTTGAAAAAAGTATGTTTTAATAACATGAAGAACGGAGCGTGATGCCATGATTCTGCCCAAAGACCCGCTTCTGCTGATGAGCGTGGTAAATACGAAACTGCGGGATTATTACGCCGATCTCGACGCGCTATGCGAAGATCTCAACGAGGACCGCGCCGCGCTGGAAGCGAAGCTGTCCGCAATCGGATTTTTCTACGATCAGCAGCGGAATCAATTTGTAAAGCGTTAAATCAAACAAAAAAAGCAACCGGCGGAGGATCCCCCCGGCATAAGGCAGTTTTTCACCAAAAATGTATGTGGTGAGTAAGTGCGCACAAAAAAAATTGCAGACTGAAATCAAAATCAGTCTGCTTTTTATATTCAACCGGTATAATGAAGACGGCAGCTGCGCCGCCTAATGAAGTCGTTCGCTTCGCTCGCTGATGAAGACGGCAACTTTGTTGCCTGATGAAGCGAAGGCGCCCGTTGAAGAGAACCGTCTTTCCCGGATTTCTTCATCAGCGAAGCGTCTTCATTCCTTCATTAGCCCGTTTGCGGGCGTCTTCATTTTCGGCGCGGCAAAGATTATTCACAACACTTTCTTAATCAAGACGCGCCGAAGCCCCCGCCGGTTTACTTTTATCAGATGATTAAGACAGCATGTCTGACCGTCCCGCTGTTTTTCACGTTCTTTCCGTCGCTTTGATCGCCCCGGCGCAGTGGATCCTTACCACCCGGTTATCATCGGTCCCCGCGATTTGTTGCAGCGTATCGATATAGGGCAGCACGAATTCCGGGCGGCGCTTTCCGATTACGCGGAAGATCTCCGGCGCTTCCATACGCACCTTGTCGTCGGGGTCCCGCAGCAACCCGACATATACAGGCAGATAGTCTCTGTATGGGTCCGGCGTGTTGACGGCGATATTCTCCGACGCCCAGATAAAGCTCAATCTGACGTTTGCTTCTTCATCATCGGCAAACCGGAACAACCCGGCCCAATACGGCTCGATCAAATCGAAGTTTCCGCGCCCGATCCTGCCCAACGTGTTGACTGCCCGCTCCCGCAGAAGCGGTTCTTCGGAATCCAGGAAATCCGCAATCGTTGAAACACTCTCCCGCACGGCGTCGGGATAACATAGGCCCATTTCGCCCAGCAGCCACAGCGCCTTTGCCTGTATCTTAACAGAATCAGAAGTGAGAAGCGACGAGACGTAAGGAATGTTCGCTTCCCATTCCTCTTTGTTTTTCGTAAGCTTGCCCAACGCTTTATATAATTCCGGTTCGGTCAATCCGCCGTCACCTCGCGATCATATTGTCAATAGACGATTCCAATTTTAACAGGAAATACATAAACAAACCGGTTCTCGATTTCTCGGGTCGTTGCCCGATTCCGTTTTAACATTGTAACCCCTATTTGTCAATAGTGTGGTTGCTGTCCCGGTCCCAACATTTTATAAATCTGACATTTTTTCACCCCCCCCTCTGTTTTATTTGTTTATAAGGATATTTACGGTTTTTTCTGCAAATGAAACGAAAAGAGGACTGAAAATGGACAGTTTTTACCCTTGTTAATGGACTCCTTCCGTGGTAAAATAGTATTGTCAAAAACTATGCATTTAGGGTATGTCTCAAACGAACATGGCGTTCGGCGCAGGAAAACGCTCAAATATTGGGGGTAAATGATACTGACGCTCTGTTGCATGATCCCGCAATTCCTTGATATATCAACGGAAAAGGGCTTTCCGATATCGTGACATATCCCTCGGGCGGGCCATCATAGGATTGCTATTTATAAAGATAGCAATCCTATTGTTTTTCGGGATATGTCATAACCCTTGACGTTTTGAACAAAATTGGATATAATGCTGTCTGATGAGCATTTACATTCTATGGATTTTCTCATCGCCGATTCCAGAGTGTTTCATCTGGGGTAAGAGGAGCTATGCGTTATGCTGAACATCCGACCTGTCGTTACCGTATTATCGAGACCGAGGAAGCTGTCTTAGTACAGTTCATGGACGTCGAATAGCTTTACTGATGCTATTATCTATATAAAAGGAGGGATGTTATGGAGAATCCTTTACTCTCGATAATTGTTCCGGTTTATAATGCAGAAGCTTTTTTACAGAATTGTCTGGATTCATTTTATGCTCAAAATTTATCTGAAGATAAATATGAGGTCCTTTGCGTTAATGACGGATCGTCAGACAAAAGTGCATCAATCCTTGACGAATACGCTTTACACCATAACAACCTTCGTGTTTTTCATCAGGAAAACGCAGGCGTCAGCACAGCAAGAAATGTTGGTCTGGATCACGCCACCGGAGAATACATCTGGTTTGTGGATGCGGATGACTTTATTGCCGCAGGTATTTTGGATGATATTGCGGTTCGTTTACAGAATAACAACTGTGATCAGTTGGCGGTTTTACCCGCACAGTTTATTGATGGAGAACCAATTTCATGTTTCTCAGAGATACCTTCAAATGAGTATAGTAAAAAGGTTCAGAACTATCTCATAACCAGAGTTTTGCGAAATCAATGTATTCAACAGATTGGTTTACGATTCAATAACAAGATCTCTTTTCAGGAAGATAATGTTTTTATACTATTCTTTTTCCACATCTGGGAAAAAAAGAATTGCTGTATGAAAGAATCGGATATTATTATAGGGTCCGGAAAGACAGCCTGTCCCGTGGGAAGACAACCAATGCTAAAGTCATATCTTCTTATATCGCAGGCGCGGAAGATATGAAAAAACTACGCGAAACGGACGGCATGAATTACAACGGTTATGCTTACAATGAATATATGTTTATGACAATAGTGATGCAAATGATTGCAGCAAAACCGAAATTATTTAAGGAGTATTATTTTCAAGCTAAACAAAAACGGCTGTTCCCATTAAAATATGACAAACAGTATACAGTAAACAACTCAAAGCCAAACGAGTCATTTATTAAAAATTTAAAAAGGCGTATTTATAGTTTATCATACACAAGAACAGGTTATCATATATTATGCATCTTGCATAAAATTCATATATTTTAAAAAACAATCTGGAGAAACAACGGCACGGCGGCGATACTTCGCTCACAATACCGCATATTGCCCGCATGAATTGTAAAAAGGATCGCTATATTCCAGCGATCCTTTTTCATTTGCTTTTTTTCTTACGATGCTATATAATAAACTCAGTCCCCCTTATCCCACAAAAAAAAGGAGGCGTCATTTATGCTGTGCCCTGTTTGCCGGAGCGAAATGCGATCCGGCGCGATCCGCGCGGACGGCAGCGAAATGGTTTTCATCACCGAAAAACACAACAAACACTTCAGATTCGTCCGTCTGGACGAGGGCGCGGACGAATTCTGCATCATTTCCAACCTGTTCGGCGCGGCACAGGTGAGCGCCTTCTACTGCAGAAACTGCAGGAAACTGATCGTGGATAACGTCGGCCCGTAAGATCAGCGAGGTGATCGAAACTGTTATTCCGCAAACATACCGCAATACTGCTCGCCTGCCTGCTGCTGTTGGCGGCGTTTCTGCCTTTCGCCGGCTGCCGGGCTGAAACGGAAAACTGCGATTACGGCGTTTTTCTCAGCGTCACCGAAAACCTCCCATCACTGGCGCAGTATGATTCCGTGGTGATCGACGCGCAGTATTTTACAAAAGAAGAGATCGACGCTTTCCGCGCCGAAGGGCATACGGTTTACACCTATCTCAACATCGGCTCGCTCGAAACCTTCCGCGATTATTACGATATTTACCGCGATCTGGCCCTCGCCCCCTACGAAAACTGGGACGATGAATTCTGGGCGGACGTATCCAACGGCAGGTGGCAGGCCTTTATAACGCAGGAGCTCGCGCCCGCGCTTCTGCAGAAAAACGTTGACGGGTTCTTCGTTGATAACTGCGACGTGTATTACCACTACCCCACCGAACCGGTGCTGAACGGCCTCACCGCAATGCTTCACGCCCTCGTGGGCACGGGCAAAGCCGTTCTGCTCAACGGCGGGGATACTTATCTCGACGCGTACTGCGCTTCCGGCGGCAGGTGGCAGGACGTGATCACCGGCATCAATCAGGAGACCGTGTTCACACGCATCCTGTGGGGCACGAACCGGTTCGCGGCGGCGTCGGAAGAAGACCGCGCGTATTTTACAGCCTATATCGAACGGTACGCGGCCATGGGCGCGGACGTTTACCTGCTGGAATACACGCGCAGCCGGTCGCTGAAAGAAAAGATATACGAATACTGCCGGAAAAACGGCTTCGTCTGCTATATTTCAGACTCCGTTGAACTGGACTGAAAGGGTACACAACATGAACAAAAAAAAGCTTGCGCTCTCCGCGGCAGCCGCGATCGTCGCGGCCGGTCTGGTCCATCGGGGCAACACTGCGGTGGGCGTCACACACTACGCCGTTACGCAGGATACGCTGCCCCAGGCGTTCAACGGGTTCCGTATCGCCGTTGTATCCGACCTGCATAATACTGTGTTCGGCAAAAACAACCGCAGGCTCATTTCTCCCATTGAAGAGGCCGCACCGGACCTGATCGCGGTCACCGGCGATATGGTAGACAAGGTGCGCACCGATATCGGTACCGCTGCTGCTGCGGCAGGGCAGCTTACGGCGATCGCGCCGGTCTTTTACGTGACCGGCAACCACGAGGGCAAAATCAGCGAATGGTTCAGGGTGCTGGAAAAGAAGCTCCTTTCGGCGGGCGTCACCGTTCTGCGCGACCGCGCCGTGCCGCTGCGGCGGGGAAACGATACGGTCACGCTGATCGGGCTGGACGATCCCCGCTTCACAGACGATAATCTGTCTCCGTCCACACACGTGCTTGACGTAAAGCTGCGCGGCATGGACCTGCCCGAGGGGTACCGCATCGTGCTATCGCATCGCCCGGAGGCGTTCGTGGCGTACGTATCGAACGGTATCGACCTTGCCCTTTGCGGGCACGCCCACGGCGGGCAGATCCGCCTCCCCCGCGTGGGCGGGCTCTACGCGCCCCATCAGGGCGTTTTCCCGAAATTCGACGCGGGGCTGTTCACCGAAAACGGTACTTCGATGATCGTAAGCCGCGGCCTCGGCAACAGCCGGTTCCCGTTCCGGGTGAACGACCGCCCCGAGCTCGTGATCGTTGATCTGTTCACAAAAGAAACAAACTGACAAAAGCCCTGTATAAACGAAAACAGGGCGGTCACGCCCTGTAATACGAAAGGAGAACTTTTATGAAGCTCTGTGTGCCGATCCCCTGTTTTTTTCGGCGGCCTGCCCTTTGAAACGGCGGTGGAAAAGGTTGCCGCGCTGGGTTACAAATACGTTGAAACTTACGACTGGAAGCAGCTCGATCTCGTTTCGGCTGCTGATGCGCTCGCACGTACGGGCGTTACCATGCTCAGCATGTGCACCTCCGAGTTCCGTCTCACCGACCCGGCCTGCCGCGGCCTTTGGGTGGAGGGCGTGAGAGAGAGCTGCGAAGCGGCGAAAGCGCTGGGCGTAAAGAAACTCATCACCCAGGTTGGGCCCGATATCGGCGCGAGCAGAACCGAACAGCACCGTTCCGTTGTGGACGGTCTGAAGGCGGGTGCAGAGATCCTCGAAGAAGCAGGCGTCACCGTGATGGTAGAGCCCCTCAATATTTTAGTGGACCACCCGGGGTATTATCTCACCTCCTCCGCCGAGGCCTTCGATATCGTGCGCGAGGTAGGCAGCAAGAACGTAAAGGTGGTGTTCGATATCTACCACCAGCAGGTCTCCGAGGGCAATATCATACCGAACGTTACGAAGAACCTTGAATATATCGCCCATCTGCACGCCGCCGGGCACCCCGGCAGGAACGAGCTGCAGTGCGGCGAGAACGATTACAAAAACATCTTTGCCGCCATTGACAGGGCCGGGTACACCGGCGCATGCGGGCTCGAGTACCGTCCGCTGCTGCCGCCCGAAGAGAGCCTTTTACGGGCCAAAGCGCTGTACGGCGCAACAAACGCGGAATAACCCCCGCCGCTTCAGATCACCGTAAGGCTTTCCTTCACTTCGGCAGAAAAGGTCACTTCCCCGCCCCGCAGCGAAAACGGGATCTCTTTCCCGTCGCACAGTACGTGCTCTGCCTTCTGCAGATACGGCAGTTTCAGGCATTTGATAAACAGCGTGCCCGCCGCCACGGTGAGCACGTTTTTTTGCGCCGTGCGTTCAAATTCGCCCCACGCGCCGCTGACAAACCAAGGGGCGCGGAAGTCGCCGGGCAAAACGGGGTCAAAGCCGATCGTACCCTTCGGCAGATCGAACGAAAAGCCCGAAAACACCGGCAGCAATGCAAAAGAAGCCATGCTGCGGGCGTAGTTGTTGCCGCACTCGATCTCGTTGAAGGGGTTGCGGTTGTGCCCGCGGTACCGGTCCCGCACAGCGGTAACGATGCGCATGCCTTCTTCCGCCATGCCCTCCGAGATCATCAGCCCCGCCAGCGCGTACTCGAAGCCGTGCATGGATTCCTGCGCATAGGGGATCGGTATCGCGGGGGCCTTCACCCCCGCAGGGAACGTGCAGATCACCGCGCCCGCCTCACCGTTGACGGCAAACAGGCGGAAGGTGTTGTAATGCCGCCGCATATCGGGCAGAAAGTTATGCTCGTAAATGCTCTTCAGCGCGGTGCGCAGCTGTTCTTTATCAAAGATCTCGCCGATACCGCAGAGGTTGGCGTGCCACTGGGCAAGACACTGGTCGATCCCGCAGCCCTCGCCGATCTGGTATTTGATCTCGCTCGATTCCGCGTTCCAGTAAGTCCCCTCTGCATCCGGATAGGGTGCAAGCACGCTTTTATCCGTCAGATCGAGCTTCTGGCAGTACCATTTTCCGTTGAACAGGTTTTGATCGCACCATTCTTTGCCCTTTTTAAACAGCGTTTCGTATTCCGCGGCGGTTTCCGGTTCGCCCAGATGCCGCGCCATCTCCGCGCCGCACTTCAGCGCCGCCAGATAAAACCCCTGCAGCCAGGAACTGGGCCCGAACAGCTCCATATCCAGCGTGTGGTGCTGCCGCCCCTCCAATACGCCGTCCCGGTTTCGGTCCCAGCGGTCGGGGTTTTCTTCGCTCCACGCGTATTCGAGGGATTTTTTCACCTTCGGCCAGAGCGAAAGCAGCCATTCGTCGCCGCCGCCCAGCTTCCATTCGCGGTACGTTTTGATCACGCCGCCCATCTGCCCGTCCACGCAGGCACGGAAGCCGCCCCGTTCTCTGCCGAGGGGCAGCTGCATCCGGAAGGACATGCGCCCCGTTTCGTCCTGATTGTACGTATAATCCGTTTCACGGATGCTTCTTTCCAGCTGCGGGAACAAAAAGCACAGGGCGTAGGCGTAGTTCCACACGTGGGTGCAGGTGCCCTCGCAGGAGCCGTCGTGCTCCCAAACGCCCTCCCAGCCGTAGAATTCGCCGTTTTCGAGGCGCAGCACCGTGGGGCTTTTCAGCACGCTGACCGCGGAAGCGAGCGCCTCCTTGGCGGCCTCCGGCAGAGAGGAACCGAACACGGCGTCCCGGTACCGCACCGTTTGACGCCATAAGCGGTCCCAGTTCGCCAGCGCGTATCCGGCGGCGTCGAAGGAATCCCGGAACAGTGTGACGTAATAGTTTTTCCAGGTCACGTCCCGTTCTTCGCCGTCCGCCGAGGGCTTCGTATACCGGTTCCAGTAGTTATAGCAGTTGGGGGCGTACCACGCGATGGCAAAGCGCACGCGCACGGTCTCGCCGGGGGCGGCGGTAAGGCGCACCGAGATGGTACCCGTATCGTAATTGCCGGGTTCACCGTAACGCCGGTCCGTGAGCGCTGTCTGTTCGGTAAAATTGCGCCAATAGCGCTCAAGGCCGTCGTTCCAGCCGCCGCGGTACCAGTATTCCTGCTTCGTTACGCCCTTCACCGCGTCCGCCGCCAGCGTCATCTCTTTATAATCGGGGCTGTCGGCGGCGTATTTTGTCTGCCGCAGCACCAGAAAACTGCCCTGCCCGGTCTGCCGGAAGGTATTCACCGAGCCCTCCGTTGGGTTTCGCAGAGAGCCCGCGATGCAGTAATCCAGCGGTTCGTCCGTCGTATTCGTAATTTCAATGCAGATCAGCGCCGCGGGGATGCCCGAATCCCGGTCGTTCAGCGGGATCAGCGGGTTCCAGCCCGTGAGCGTGACCCTGCCGGGGAAGGTATCATCTATGAATTCCACCGTCGCTGTGGGGAATTCGCCGGTGAACACCGCGTCCCGGAAGTGCGGGAAGCCCTGCATCGTAACGCTTCGCTTGCCAGCGCCGTAGCCGTGGCCGTAGGTCCCCGTTAGAAAGGCTTTGTCGTCGGCGCACAGCACCCGCGCGTCCGCCGTTTCGTTCCCCTTCATCGCCTTCACCGCGAAATGGCTGAAGCCGTTGTCGCCGCCCTTATTGGGGCGGTTGAAGATCTCCCAGTCTGTCAGGCTGCCGTTGCCCGCAAGCCCGATGCAGCCGGTGCCGATACCGCCCATGGGGAAAGAGATCTCCCGCAGCGCTTCTTTCGTGTAAACCGTTCGTTTCTCCATGCCGATGCTCCGATCTTTTCCGGCGTCAAAAGGCCGTTCGCCCCGCGCCCTTACCGCCGTTTGATATCTTACTTATGATTTTACATGATTTTACGCCGCGTTTCAACGCTTTTGCCGCGTTTTGTGCTTGTGTTTTCGGGTGAGAAGGTGTAAAATACAGAAAAAACGAAAAGAGGAACCCCATTCATGAAAAAGCTTTTATGCCTCGCCCTCGCGCTGCTGCTGGTGCTCACGGCCTTCGGCGGCTGCGCAAAGAAGGATGATAAACAGGAAACCCAGCCCGACCCCGCGGGCACGTCGCAGGAATACCTTACCGCGGACGACATGCTCACCCTCTGGACCGCCGACGCCCCCGCCCGCAAAGCGCTGGTTGAATATCTTGAAGCGATCTCCGACGAGTCGGGCGACGGTTTCATCCCGGTGGAGGACCGCGTTGCGGTGTTTGATCTGGACGGCACCCTCTTCTGCGAGACCGACCCCAATTATTTCGACTACACCCTGCTGGTTTACCGCGTGCTCGAAGACCCCGAATATAAAGACAAGGCCTCCGATTTTGAAAAGGAAGTTGCAAACAAGATCGTTCAGCAGAACGAGACCGGCGCGAAATTCGACGGGCTCGAGGTGGACCACGGCAAGGCGATCGCGTCTTCCTTCGCCGGCATGACCATCACAGAATTCAACGATTACATTCAGGAATTCAAAAAGCTGCCGATGCCCAGTTACGACGGGATGCTGCGGGGCGACGGCTGGTACCTGCCGATGCTCGAGGTGGTGGACTGCCTGAAGCTCTACGATTTCACCGTATACGTGGTGAGCGGCACGGACCGCTTCATTGTGCGCGGCATCGCGGACCATTCCCCGCTGAACATCCCGCCCCGTCAGATCATCGGCTCCGATGAAACGGTGGTAACGAAGGACCAGGGCGACGAAGACGGCCTCGATTACGTATACGACGATAACGACGAGCTTGTGCTCGGCGGCGATTTCATCGTGAAGAACCTGAAGATGAACAAGGTTTCCATCATCGTGCAGGAGATCGGCCAGCAGCCGGTGCTCTCCTTCGGCAACTCCACCGGCGACGCCAGCATGGCGGAATACGTGACCAGCGGCAACCCCTACCGCGCCCTTGCGTTCATGCTCTGCTGCGACGATACCGAGCGTGAGAACGGCAGCGAAGAAAAGGCGCAGAAGATGGCAGATCTGTGCGAAGAATACGATTGGATCCCGGTTTCAATGAAAAACGACTGGGCCACGATCTACGGCGACAGCGTGACCAAAAAGTGATATCGCCGCGCTGAAAACCGTTTCACAAACCGCCTGCCGTTTTCATTGCTCCATTATAAACGGCAGGCATCTTTCTTGAAAAAAGGAGCGCTTTATGGCGAAAGAAACGAAACAAAACAGCGATATCCCCGAGGCGCTCACGCTGCGCGCGTACCTGCCCGGCGACGAAGCCGCCATGGAGGAACTCGTAAAATACACGCTGCAAACGAGCAACAAAAGCGATTATACCCCCGCCTATCTTAATAAGATCGCCGAAAGCCACAATGCCGCTTACTTTGCCGAACGGGCGAAGGATTCTCACTTTTATGTGATCTGCCACGGCAAAAAGCTCGTGGGCTGCGGCGGTATCACAGGCTATCACGGAGACACGCAGGAGAGTTACCTGATCTCCGTTTTTGTCCACCCAAGCTATCAGAAGAAAGGCCTCGGCAGAATGATTATGGGGGCTCTGGAGGCGGACGAATTCTTTACATGCGCCAAAAGAACCGAGCTTGCCTCATCTGTCACGGCAGCGGGGTTCTACCGAAAGCTCGGATACGATTATATAAACGGGGTGAGCGTGCCGGACGGCGCCGGCGTGATCCCGATGGAAAAATACAATAAATAATCCCCCATTCCGTATGGAGCAACCGGGACGAAGAGACCGTAATGATCGGCATCTCCGTGCAGAATGACCCGCAGCAGGAGCCGGACGAAGGCAACGGCACCCGATAAAGGAAAAAAACGCCTGCCTGATATTTACACTGAGGCACGGCAAAAGATACTTCGGGACCCGCTTCTTACAGAGGCAGGTCCCGTTATTTATAAACTATATTCTACTTCGCCGAACATAAATCTGCGATCACATCGGCGTTCCCACTTCGATCAGGTTCCCGTCCAAATCGTAGAACCGGATCACCCTTTGCCCCCAGCTGTGGGTCATAAGGCGGTTCACGTATTCAACCTCCGGGTACAGTCTTTCCAATTTTTCAACGAACGCTTCAATATCCAGCTCCTCAAAATACAATTCGCAGGCGTTGCTCTTCGGTACGATATCCCTGTTTAGAAACGAACGCCAAATTTTTTCGTCCTGAAGAACAAGGCCTTCCGTTAAAATCATATTGCCGTCGTTGTCAAGCACCAAGTCGATACCGAACAGGTCGTGATAGAACCGTCTCGATTTTTCTATATCCTTCACAACGATCAGAACGTTCTTCAATTTCATATCATTTCTCCTTCAGTTTCTTACCTTACGTCATGCCCCGGGGGCGGCTTTTTTATGGTAAAAGCTCTTTTATTTATTTCCGCAGAACAGAGCGACCACGCGGCGGAAGAACGCAACGATACGGTTCACCGCCTCTTTGGTGAGGGGGAACAGCACCCGGCTGCCCCGCATCGTCTGCGCGGTGGAATGGGCGTTATAGGGCGTAGTTCCTCCCTCTCGGTTCGTTCCGAGGGTCGTTCCCTTCAGCGTACCGGCGGCGGCATAATCCCACGTTTCAAAGCCGCCGAGCACGGCAGGCGAAGTTTCCGCCAGCGCGAAATCAAACTGCAGGGGGTCCGCAAACTGCGGGTCGGCCACTGTGTTTTCACCGATCAGCCCCTTGCGCTGCGCCGTGGCAAGCGACATGGCTTTTTTGTAATCACTGTCTTTCGTCACGTAGATCTTATTGCCGTTGCTCACGTCCCAGAGCCAGTTGTTTTCTGCGGTAAAGGCGACAGCGTCGGTCATATGGCTGAACACGGGGGTCTTGCCGTCCGTTAAAATGATGTTGTTCGTAAAATCGGCGGTCTTGTGCTCTTCGTAGCGCGATACCACGCGGATCTGCGATTCGGCGCTGAGGGCGAAAATGTTGTTGCGTATCACGTTGTCCGCGCCGTAGTGCAGGTGGTAGCTGTCGCTGCCGCAGGCGTAAACGAGGTTCTTTTCCACAACCATCTCGGAGGAGCCCTCGTCAAGGTACACGCCCCAGCCGCCGTAGCCGCCCTGCCCGGGGTCTGCCGCCACGTTGTGGATCACGTTGCCCGAAAGCACCGTGCCCGGCTGCACGCCCAGCATGTAGATGCCGCCCATATCCGAGAGCCACCCCTGCCCGATGTTGTAAATCAGGTTGTCGGTGATGCGGCAGTTATATGTCACGTTGTAATCGTAACCCCATCTCCAGCCGCAGGAGATCGCGGTATAGTAGCCGTCGGAGATCTCGTTGTGTGAAACCTCCACGCTGTTCGCGTGGATCACGAGCACGCCCACGGCGTTGAAGAACTCCCTGCCGTAGCCGTTGATAAGGTTATTGGTGACCGTGATATCCTTCGTAACGGTTTCATCTTCCACCGGCACGTTCTCGCCCCGGATGAACACCGCCTGCGCTCCCACGTTCTCAAAGCAGCAGTTTTCCACCCGGGCGTTTTTCACCGCCTTGCCGAAATACACGGCGCACGCGGCGATATCGCGGAACTCGCAATTGGTCACCCGGCAGCCTTCGGCATGTTCAAACGAAAGGCAGGGCGTGGCGTCGTAGGCCGCCTGGGAAGAGAGATCGCGCTCCTTGTTGCCGCGCGGGATCTGAAAACCGTTGCCCCGGAACACGATGTTTTCAAACGCGATACCGTTCACGCCCTCCACGCTGATCACCGTTTCCACGTCCGAGCCCCAGAGGGTCAGGTCTTCGGCGGTCTCTCCTTCAAAGGGGATATACCACAGCACGCCCTCAGTTTTATCGAGGTACCATTCGCCGGGGGCGTTCAGCGCCTCAAACACGTTTTCAAAGAAGTAGCGGTCCTCCTCGCGGATCTGCATGCTGGTGGGGCGGCTGAAGGTGATGCGCCCGGTGGAACGGTTGTAAGAGGTCACCGTAACCATCTCGTCCTTCCAGTAATGCAATATGCGCACGATCACGTCGGCGGGGTATTTGAGTGCGGGCAGGTCCTTCGGGTTTGCCGTCATCGCCGTATAACCGTGGTGGACGGCCTCTTCCTGCTCCGGGTTAACGATATCTTTGTCACTGACGCTCTTCACCGTAAGGTAGCCCTCTTCGGGGTAACGCGGCCGGGTGAGCGCCCGCTCGGCGCTGAACAAAACGTTAAAATCCGCGTCCCCCACGTCCTTCTTAAACGCGCGCACGCCGTTCACGGTGCTCTCAACAAAGCCCGTATAGGGCGTACCGGCGGTGAAGGTCACCGCTTCGCCGGGGTAAGCGGCATAGGTCACGTCAGCCTTGTCGTCGGCCGTAAAGGCCACCGTGCTGTCAAAGGTATAGCTGCCCGCGCGGAAATACACGGTCACGGGGCTTTCAAGGTCCTTCGCCATCTCCTTCGCGCCCGCAAGCGTCGCAAGAGGGGCGTCCGAGGTGCCCGCAGCGCTGTCGCTGCCCCCGGGCGCTACGTACAGCACGTTTTCCGTTTCGGCAAAACCCGTTACGTTCATCATACTCACCGCCAATATCATAATCAGTAACAGAGAAACATATTTTTTGACCTTCATAGCTGGTCTCCTTCCGCCGAAGCCGTTCCGCAGAGCGGTCCGGTTCTTTTCATATAGAGCATACCGCATATTTTCGCCGCGGTCAAGATGAAACACCGTGAAGTTGATATTGTTTTTTTCGCACAAAATGCTATAATGGCTTTATAAGGTGCACCGAAACAAGGAGATCGCGTTATGACGCCCGAAGAACTGAAAAACGCCTGGCTGAACGAAGAAAGCGTCGCCCAAATCAGGGGCTGGGATTTTTCGCACATCCGCGGCCGCTACGAAGAAGAGGATACCCTGCCGTGGGATTACGCCGCGGTGATCCGGCGGTATCTCACAAGCGACATGAAGCTGCTCGATTACGACACGGGCGGCGGAGAATTTCTGCTCTTCCTCGGGCACCCTTACGAAAACACCGCGGCCACCGAGGGCTACCCGCCGAACGTGCGGCTGTGCGAAGAAAGGCTGCTGCCCCTCGGCGTCGACCTGCGCGCGTGCGATAACGCTTCCCGCATCCCGTTCGCGGACGCTTCCTTTGATATCGTTATCAACCGCCACGGCGATTTTGACCCGGCGGAGATCAGGCGGCTCTTAAAGCCCGGCGGGTATTTCGTCACCCAGCAGGTGGGCGGCGAAAACGACCGGGAACTTGTAGAGGCCGTTCTGCCCGATACCCCGCCGCCGTTTCCGCATCTGAACCTGAAAGAGCAGAAAAAAGCGTTTGAGGACGCGGGTTTTGAGATCTTGCAGGCAGACGAAGCCTTCCGCCCGATCGTGTTTTACGACGTGGGCGCGTTCGTGTGGTTTGCCCGCATCATCGAATGGGAGTTCCCCGGCTTCTCGGTGGAGCGCTGCTTCCCCCGCCTTCTGGACCTGCAAAAAACACTTGAACGCGGCGGCAGATTCGCCGGCACCGTGCACCGGTACCTGATCGCGGCGAGGAAACCGGAGCGTCCTTTCAGATGAAAAATGAAGGCTCGCCGCGGCCTTTGACTGAAAACCGGCAGACGCCCGTATCCGACCGGAAAATCACGCGGCAGGAGGTAACAGATCAATGAGAACGTTATTACTGGCAGACATTCACGCAAATCTTCCCGCATTTCAAAGCGTCCTTGCGGCGGCAGGCACGTGGGACCGGCTCGTTTTTCTCGGAGATATCGCAAATTTCGGCCCGCATCCCGCGGAATGCGTCGACCTGCTCCGTTCGCTGGATCCCGTCTGCATCATGGGCAATCACGATTATCTGATCGCAGGCGCGTGGGGCAAACGCAATTTCTTTGACCAATGGTCCAGAGAGCAGCTGAGCGACGCGCAGTTGGGCTGGATCGGCAGCTTCAGCGACCTTCTCTATCTTGAAGACGGCATTCTCGCCATCCACGGCGCGTACGACGTGCCCTACGATATCCTTCCCGGGATCCCCGCCGATATGCTGGACGCCGCGTTCCGCGGGCAGCTGCGTCCCGATACGAAAACCGTGCTGTTCGGGCATTACCATTACGGGATCGACTGCGAAACGGCCACGGCGGCGTATCACTGCATCCGCCCCGTGGGGCACCACCGCGACCGCGATACCCGCGCCGGTTACAGCATTCTCGAAAACGGCACGCTTTCGCATTACCGCGTCCCGTACGATATTGAAAAAACGGTATCCGATACCGAAAAAATGCCTTGCCTCTCCGAGCCCTTCAAATCGGAATGGATCAGCCTGCTGAAAAACGCTTTCCACGATTCCCTGCTGCAGAAGGACGCCGAAACGATACGCTCTTACGGCGCCTGAGCAGTCCTCTCCCGGGCGCGGTATCTACGAAGCGTAGGTTGATACTTCCCCACCCCGGTGGTATGATCGGGACGCAAGGAGGGATCTATTATGAACCAATACGTTACGGGGGCGATGATCAAACGCCTGCGTGAAAAAAACAAACTCACCCAGCTGCAGCTGGCCGAAGCCGTCGGCGTCAGCGACAAGGCCGTTTCCAAATGGGAGACCGGCAGGGGCTATCCCGATATTTCACTTGTGGAGCCCCTCGCGGCGGCGCTCGGCGTATCGGTGATCGAGCTGTTCAGCGGCGAGGACGTTTCCAACACCAACAAGGCGGCAAACATGCTGCGCGCCAGATTCTACGTCTGCCCGATCTGCGGCAACGTGATCGTCAGCACGGGCGAGGCGATCGTGAGCTGCTGCGGCGTGGTGCTGCCCGCCCTCGAAGCGGAGCCCGAAGACGAAGCGCACCGCATTACGGTAGAACGTGTCGAGGACGAATACTACGTAACCGTGCCGCACGACATGACCAAAACGCACTGCATATCGTTCATCGCCGCGGTGAAGGATAACGGCTGCGAACTTGTAAAACTCTACCCCGAAGGCCCCGCCGAAGCCCGCTTCAAAATCAGCCGCACGAAATACCTGTATTATTACTGCAACCGGCACGGACTGTTCAGAACGCGCATCAGGCCCTGAGGAACAGGCAGGCTGATGCTGTCAAATTACAGTTTATCGCGCGGTTTGCAGAAATCTGGTAGCGCGGTTCCTCAGAACCGCCCCGCCGCGCAGCGGCGGTTTCCAACACAAACAACATATTGGGAACCTGCTGAAATGAAACGGATTTTTTATAAGGAATCGCATTGCGGGCGGTTCTGAGGGTGCGGATCGCCGGGGGCGATCTCTGCTGTAAGCAGAAGCACCGACCGAGCCGGGAGGCGAGACACCGCGCTACCATGATAATCGCTCCGCGATGTTTTTCATCTCAACTCCCCGATAAACTGCAATTTGGAGGATTTATGCAAACCACACACCCGATTCTTCTCCTGAACCGTCCTTACGCTGCCGACGCAAACGTACGCCAGACCTTCGATCTTGCGATCCCCGCGGGCTTATCCGGCCCGGCGGGGCTGGTGCTGTGCATCCACGGCGGCGGTTGGGTCGAAGGCAGCAAGGATTCTTACGCCGAAAACCTCAAACAGATGAGCGCCGAAAAGGGCGTTGCCGCGGCGGCAATCAATTATCGCTATCTTTCCAAAACGGTGGGGTTCGACGAAGTCTTAAGCGATATCTCTTCTGCCCTCGCCGCGATCAGGGCGGAGGGCCTCAGGCACGGCGTCGTTTTCGACCGGGCGCTGCTCACCGGCGTTTCAGCGGGCGGGCACCTCTCACTTCTTTACGCTTATACCAAAAAAGATACCGCGCCCATAAAGCCCGTGTGCGTCGTCGAGCTCTGCGGCCCTGCCGATCTCACAGACCGCTTCTATTATTGCGAAGGCTGCGGCGCGGCGAAGGGCGTTACCGAGTGGCTTCGCCATATCGTCAGTCTCGGGGTCAAGCGAACCGTTTCGCCCGATACGCTGAACGCCGAACAGGACGCGCTGAGGCGGTACTCTCCGATCAGCTACGTAGATCAGCATACCGTTCCCACCGTGTTCGGCCACGGGGAATCCGACGAAGTGGTCCCCTATCAGAACGCCCTCGATCTCGAGAAAAAGCTCTCCGCCTGCGGCGTGGAGCACACCTTTATCTCCTTCCCCCATTCCGGCCACGGCTGCGAAGATAAACCCAGCATGAAAGCATTTATGGAGCTCTTCTTTGCCTGCGCCGAAAGGTATCTGAAATGACGCGTTCCGAAGTAAACATGAATAATTCCGAAGAAACAACGTACGCGCAGCTGCGGCTGTATATCCCCCGCCCGGAAGACGGCTGGTTTTACGTAAAAATGCTCTCCGACCCCGCCACGATGGCCTACAACGCCCCGTGGTTCCCGCCCGACGGGTGCATACCGGACGCTTCGTCGGCATGGGACGACCTGCAGGCGGAGTGGATCGGGCATGAGCCCGCGCGCTTTTACGCCTACCTGCAGCGGGTATCGGACGGCGCCTTTGTGGGGGACGTTAACTTCCACCAAAGCCCGCAGCCCGGCAAATACGATATGGGCATCGTGATCTTCGCGCAGGAGCGCAACAATGGCTACGGCAAACAGGGCCTCCGGCTCCTGCTGGACCGGGCTTTCAGGATCGACGGCGTCCCCTGCCTGCAGAACGATTTTGAAACATCCCGCGACGCGGCGTACCGTATCCATAAGGCGGCGGGCTTCAGAGAAACCGGGATCGAAAACGGCGCCGTGCATCTGGAACTCTCGCGGGAAGAATACCTCGGCTGTGAAAAGCCGCAAACGCCGTTTCTACTGCTGCTGAACGGCCCCTCGTCCTCCGGCAAGAGCTCCGTCGCCGGGGAACTGACCGAACTGCTGCGCGCCGCGGAAATCCCCGTCCGAACCGTATCCATAGACGATCATCTTCATATGACGCCGGACGAGCCCATCTGGGAAGACGACGTATTCGCCGTTATGCCGGCCATGTGCCGTGATATCGCGGCGGCGCTCGCCCGGGGCGAGACCGTGATCGCCGACCACGTGATCACCAGCGAACGCGTATACCGCGCGGTGGAAAACGCCGCAGCCGGGTATACGATGAAAACGGTGCTTCTTACCTGCAGCCCCGAGATCTTACGGCAGCGGGAAACCGCGCGCGGCAACCGGTGCCCCGGCTCCGCGGAGGCGTCGCTCAGATATCTGTACCCACAGGATGGCTGCGACCTCACCGTTGACAGCGGCGCGCTCACTCCCGCCGAGATCGCCCGGCTTTTAATGATAAACTTCTTCTGAAACAGGTGACGAACGTGAGAAACGAACTGACCGCATATATCAAAAAGAAATACGGGGCGCTGCCCGAGCGCCTCTGGATGCGCTTCCCCGATTACGTCGTGTTCCGCCACAGTGACAATCAGAAATGGTTTGCCGTGATCATGGACGTGCCGAAAGACCGGCTCGGGATGAAGGGCGACGGGGCCGTGGATATCCTGAACGTGAAGGTGGCCGATCCCTTTTTCGCCGACCTGCTCACCGGGCAGAAGGGCATCTGCCGCGCGTACCATATGAACCGCAACAACTGGGTGTCGATCTTACTGGACGGCACGGTCCCGGCGGACCAGATCTACGGCCTGCTCGAAGAGAGCTACCTCGCCACTGCCTCGGGGCAGAACAAAGAAAAGGCCCGCGGACCGAAGGACTGGCTCATCCCCGCAAACCCGAAGTATTACGATATCGTACACGCCTTCGACGACGCTTCCGAGATTCGCTGGAAGCAGGGCGCGGGCGTCAAAACGGGCGACACGGTGTATCTGTACGTGGGCGCACCGGTCTCGGCGATTTTGTACCGGTGTGAGGTCACCGAAACGAACATCCCCTATGAATACCGGGATGAAAACCTCACGATCAAAGCGCTGATGTCGATCAAACTCGTAAAACGCTACCCGCCCGAGCGCTACACCTTCGACGTACTGAAGCGTGACTACGGGATCTACGCGGTGCGCGGTCCCAGGGGCGTGCCGAACCGCCTGAAAGCGGCGCTATTGAAAGAAAAATAATAAAAATCAACGCACACGGCGAAAAAAGCATCGTGTGCGTTCTGTTTTTCATTCCGTTACTCCGCAGGCTCTTTGCACAGCCGCGGCGCGGGGGCGGCGATCATCTCCCGCGCGGCCTCATAGTCCGTTAAGTAGGCGCGCACCTGATCGGCAGAAACGGTCACCGGCATACGGTCGTGCACGTCCTTCATCGAGTCGTTCGCCGGGCGGGTCAATATCACAAAGCGGTACCTGCCCTCAGAAAACTGATACAGCCCGCACAGGTAGAGCGTACGGCCCCCGTCCAACGTAAACAGGTATTTCGTCTTGTTTTCGTCACGGGTCCACTCGTAAAAGCCGTCCGCGGGCAGAATGGCGCGCCTCTCGCGCAGTGCGGCGGCAAAGGAGGGCTTTTCGGCGGCGGTCTCGCTGCGGGCGTTGATGATCAGCTTGCCTTTCGAAAACCCCTGAAAGCCGAACACGGCGGGCACGTGGCGCAGTTTTCCCTTTTCGCCGATCACCGCGGCGGCGCTGTCCCCGGGGAAGATCTCACCGGTCTTAAACTGCCCGGGGTAATCCCGCTCCATCATGGCTATGATCTTGTTCACCCGCTCGTCCCCG
>JAEEGL012767259.1_pt1 | contig 24857 bp, 22 predicted proteins | sample 9134231 | NCBI WGS metagenome assembly JAEEGL01 (sample SAMN16246548, study PRJNA631951) | gut metagenome | biome: gut microbiome; feature: rumen; material: fiber-attached | host: Bos | place: Iran: Karaj | collected 2018-10
CCTCGCAGTCGAAGGCGTCCTTTAAAAGCTCCTTTCTGAAGATCAGGTGAGAAACTATGCCGGCCGCCATGACGCTTATGAAGCCCGCAGCCCAGATCAAAGCGATGGGGCCGAAGGAGATATCCCCCATATCGATGACCCATAAAGGCTTTTCGTTTCTCATGAAAGCATAGAGTCCTATGTAGAGGAAATTGGGGATGAGCCAAAGCAGCGCCGCCGCTCTCGATTCAAAGTGCCTTCTTATAAGGGGGAGAAACACGTAAAGCAAGATATGATAGACGCATATCTCGATCGCGACGCCCGCTATGTCGCTGGCAGCCAGAAATATCCCCGAAGGACCCGCAAACCACAGATCTATGATGACTAGCGTAAGCATTATGACGGGAAGGAGCAGCGGACCGACGACAGGCTCAAAACAGTGCACATTCATTTCGGTCTCGTCTTCCCTGCGCCTCCTGAAAGTGAAGGCTATCGTGAACGCGAAGACCAGCGTGATGAAGATTCGCAGCAGCATAAGATCGCTCATTGCTTCTTCTCCTCAAGCAGCCTTCTGAGCTCTTCAAGGTCTTCGTCGCTTATACCGCTGTCGCAGAGGGCTGACGCGAATGCAGTCATGCTCCCCCTGCACAGCCTATCCACGAAGCGCCTGCTCTGGCTTGCCAGATACTCGTTCTCGCTTACAAGAGCCCTGTATACCCCCGAGCGACCTTCTTTTCTCACCTCGACGAAAGCCTTGTTTTCAAGCCTTCCAAGCAGCGTGAGCAGGGTCGTGATCGCCATACTGTGCTTTTCCCCTATAACAGCCTCAAGTTCCCTGCTCCTGCCCTCTCCTCCCAAAGACCAGAGGGCCTGCATGACCTCAAGTTCGGCATCGGGCAGTCTTTTAATGTCGCTCATATTTCGTTACCCCTTTATTCTACATATGTAGTACAGGTTTATTCTACATATGTAGAAATATCTTGTCAAGAGAGTTCGTTCCCTTTTACACCTTCATTTCCGGCGCTTTTGGCAAAAACTCTTTTCCCGCGCTTCGTATTTTGTTACAATTACAGAAAAAGACCGGCTCCGCCGGAGAAAGCGCGCAAATATGTTTTCATTCGTAAGGATAATGCTCATGGCCGCCGTGATACCGGCCCTAGTGCTCCTCAAATACGTATACGATCACGACCACCTGGAGAAGGAATCCCCGGCCCTTCTCATGAGGCTGGTGATACTGGGGGTCATCTCCACCTTCATCGCCATGCTGGGAGAGATGGTCGGAGGCTACATACTCGGCAGCCTCTTCAGCGAAGACAGCCTGATATACCGCATACTCATGTTCTTCGTGGTGGTGGGCGGCAGCGAGGAAGGCGGGAAATACCTGGTGCTTAAGCGCCGCACATGGAACGAGCCCGAATTCAACTGCCAGTTCGACGGCATAATCTATGCGGTCTTCGTCTCTTTGGGCTTCGCCCTCTGGGAAAACGTACAGTACGTCTTCAGTTTCGGCCTGGGCGTCGCCCTGATACGCGCCATCACCGCAATACCCGGTCACGCCTGCTTCGGTGTCTTCATGGGCTTCTTCTACGGCCTGGCCAGAAAGTTCGAGAACTACGGCGACAAAGGCGATTCCTTCCTCTACAGAAAGCTGGCCGTGCTGGTGCCAATGTTCATCCACGGTTTCTACGACTTCGTCGCGACCACGGGAACCACCATGGGAGCCCTGCTCTTCTACGCCTTCATCGCCGTCCTTTTCTTCATAAGCTTCAGGATAGTCAAGATCCAGTCGGCAAGAGACCAGTACATACGCTGAACCGGCTGCTTAATACCGAAGCTTCAGCAGGCACATCAGAGATCGTAAAAAACGTCCTTGAAAGGACGCTTTTTTATGCTTGCATTTTCCTTTTTCATAGTTTATATTTTACTTCCTGCCCTTTAGGCCCGGGTCGCGGGCTCTGCCTCAAGGCAAGGGCGGACGACCGTTTCTTCACCTTTTGTGATCTTCAGGAGGTAAATGCTTGATCTACGTAATCGAAGCCCGCACCGGATGGTTCGGGAAAAAGTTCACAGGCATCGCGGACAGTGTTGAGGATTGCGCCTCGTATTTCAGGGACTGGGCTCTCAAAAACGGCCTGAAGCCCCGCCAGATACGCTCCGCCAGACTCTACAACGCGACGGAATCGAAGAGGATAGGAAGCTTCAGCCTCCTCCCCGACGGGAACGTCCTGATAGAGCCGGAAGAATAAAACTTAAGGATCAAAGATAAAACGAAATGCAGCCCCGGGTCTTGCGCTTAAAAATAAGACCAAGGCTGCATTCCGCTGTATATATCGGTTATCGCGCAGCCGGCAGCCGCCGAATCTCACGGTTGAGAAGCCACGCCGAATTTATTATAATGTATACGGTAACCGGATCCCTTTCGGGATCTACAGATTCATTGGAAAGAGTGCAGTTTCATGGAAGAATTACTTGAGATCTTGGAAGAACTTAAGCCGGGGGTCGATTATGAGACCTGCGATGAACTGATCGACGGCGGATATCTTGATTCTCTTTTGATCATATCTCTGGTCGGCGAGATCGAAGATGCCTTTGACGTGACGATCCCCACCGTGGAGATCGTCCCGGACAACTTCAACTCCGCAGCGAACCTGTGGGCTTTGATCGAGCGTTTGAGAGAAGAGGATTAATCTGCCTTATCGGCCATAAGGTATTGGATGGAGGAGACGGCATCGTCTGTCAGGATCACGAGCAGCTCGCAGTTGCCCTTTGTGACCCGGAGATTTGCCGCTCCTTCTTCTATATTGCCGTAAGCGGCCTGTACATCTGCTTTGGAAGAACCGATACAGATGCCTTCCGCCGTTTCCACGGTATCATCCCGCAGCACTACGCCGCTGATCTTCGCTTCCCCGTCGTCCATGACATAAGTCAGCACTTCAAATCCCGGATAGGTATAAACGACGTCCATACCGTCCAAAGCGCAGCTGGGCGCCTCATAAGTGCTCCTGGGATCGCCGAGCGCCTTGAGGATCGGTTCCGCCTTTTCGCCGATCTCGATCCTGACATCATCCTTCACAAAATACCAGTTTGCGTCTTCCGGGGCCGTCTCCTGCGGGGCGGCGGGCTTTGCCGCGGTCTCGGCTTTTTTCTGCGCCTCGCTTCCGCAGGCCGCAAGGCAAAGGATCATAAGCATGAGCAAGGCTGCCGTGACGAATCGTTTCATTTTTTCTTCTCCTTTTCAGATCTAGCGGAAGCTGGTGACAGCTCCGGTCTCCTTCAGCTGTTTCTCCTGAGAAGCTTTCATCTTCTCGTAAAAGGCGATCTTTTTCTCCCAGCGGGACACCATGGCGGGGTCGGATCTCCTGTCGGAAACGCCGGGCTGCTCCGCCAGGATCTTCCCGAACCACGCGCCGGCTTTTTCCGCGCCGGCAAGGTTCAGATGCTGGCCCGCGTCAAAGGTGTCGGTCGTGTAATCTATTCCGGTCTCTTCCTGATGAGCGAGGAAGTTGATGTAAATGAGATCGTTTGCCGCGGCATAGTCCGCGATCTGCTTATCCCACTCATCGTACCAGAACGGGTAGCAGGACGGAGACTTGATCAGTATCAGCGTGATGTCATGCTCCCTGCAGCAGTCCCGGATCATGTCGAGATAGCGCCAGTCGGTCTCGCTGAAGCGGTAATCCGCCAGAGGGATCGGCTGAGGCAGCTCCGTGACCGGTTTGGTATCTACCCGCATCACATAGCCGTTGTGCGAGAGCTGTTCGGAACGGAAAAGGTATTTCACGTCATCCGCAGTCAACTCGCTGTAGCGGGAGTGAAAGCGCAGCAGCGGGAACACATAGCTGGCGAAGGTCTCCTCTTCTTTCATGGAAGCGCGGACGGCCTCCGCCTTGACCTTGGACCAGCGCATGCCGTCCAGCGCCAGCCGGTTGTAGGCCTCGCTCTCAGGTCTGGCGTAGCGCATGGCGTAGACGTTGAAGACGGCGACCTTTGGCGTTTCATAGCGCAGTGTGTCCTCAAGCATATAGTAGGACTGCCAGATCATCTGCTGGGGCGTTCCGCGGATCACGCTGGTGATGCCGTAGTCTTTCCAGAGCGTGATCGGAGAGAAGTTGGAGTAGACCTCGCAGTCGCCAATGAAGAGCACGTCGTTGCCTCCGGAGTTTTCATAATATTCTCCGGCGAGCACGCCCTCTTCATTCTCGTGGATATACTTGGGCGTCAAAAGACGCTGCAGAACATACAGGGTCAGTATCAGGCAAAGAGCAAATATCAGGGGCCGGAGCCATTTCGTTCTCATAGTCAGCACCTTCTAAAACTGGTTGTATATGAACTGGCCGGCGTCGTAGCCGATACCGTAGGCGCCGAAGACGAGGATCGATACCACCAGGAACCAGTACAGGAAATACCGGAAAAGCACAGGCTTTTCGGAAAGCCACGCGAGTACCGGCTTGCGGCCTTTGATGAGTGCGGCGCCCCATATCACGAGAGTGCCTGCAGCGACGACCAGGTAATCCGCGCCCGAAAGGCCCAGCTTTAAAAAGCTGCCGTCGAAAAGCGCGCCCCAGTTAGGCGTAGTAAAAATACTGAATATCATCTTCGCGGTCAGACGGCCGCTCTTATAGACGTCAAGCACGCGTATCATGCCCATCATCCAGAAGGTGCGGAATACCATAAACCGTTCCCAAAACCGGGTGTTGGAAAAGGCAAACCTTTCATGGAATCTCTGGTAGAGGGGAGTCAGCTCCTGCGAGATCAGAAGGACCGCGCAGTTGACCATGCCCCAGACGACGAAGTGCCATGCCGCGCCGTGCCACAGGCCCGTAGCCAGCCAGGCCGCGATCGTCGCAGCATAGACCGGAAGCTTTTTTCCAAAAGACTCACCGATGTGCGCTTTGCACCATTTGGAAAGGTCCTTTACGCCTTTGCTGAGCGAGACCGGGTAGAAAAGGTAATCCCTGAACCACGAACCCATGCTGATGTGCCAGCGTCTCCAGTAATCCGCAATTCCTTTGGAAAAGAACGGCCGGTTGAAGTTTTCTGTCACTTCGATGCCGAAGAGCCTTGCCGTACCGATGGTGATGTCGATGCCGCCGGTAAAGTCTCCGTAGATCTGCAGGGCATAAAAGAGTATCGCCGCAAGCACGTAAACGCCGCGGTACTCCTCCGGCTCTGCCGTAAGAGCGGCGACTGCCGGGGCGAGCCGGTCAGCGATGACCAGTTTCTTGAAATAGCCCCAGGTGATGCGCCAAAGCCCGTCCTTTATGTTCTGAGCATCCAGGGCATGCTCACCGAAAAGGCCTTGGGAGAACTGGTCGTAACGGCTGATCGGGCCCTGGATGAGCTGCGGGAAAAAGGAGGTAAAGAGGGCCGACTTAGCAAGATCCTCCTGTGCGGGGTATTTGCGCCGGTAAACATCGATCACGTAGCCGAGGCTCTGGAACATATAAAAGGAAATGCCCAGCGGAAGCACGAAGGACGTGCGTCCGAAGCTTTTGCCCAGCAATGCGCCGGCGTTTTCCAGAAAGAAGTTGGAATACTTGATGACCGCCAGAATACCGAGGTTGAAAAGAAGACAGCAGGTCAGGATCCTGCGGGCTTTTTTGCCGACACTTTCCTTAAATGCCCTGCGCTCTTCGCGGGAAAGGGATGTCTTGTTTTCTTTGATGTAAGCATCCTGTCCGTCGTAGAGCCGCTGCATCCATACGCCGCATCCCCATGTGCTGAGTATGGTCGCCGCTATGTAGAACAGGTATTTCGGCCCCGCAAAGGCATAGAAAACCATGCTTCCGACCAGCAGCAGCTTCCACTGGAACTGTTTCGGCAGCAGGTAATACAGCGCGAGCAACAGGAGCAGAAAGCCCCAGAATGCAAATGAAACAAAAGACAAGCTGTCTTTAATCCTCCTTCAGGTAATACGTTCCGTTTTTATATGTCGCCGTAGCCAGCGGTTCATCCGGCGTCGCCGGGATCCCCTCGGTATCGTGGGTATAGTAATCCGGGCGCTTTTCCTCGGAGAACCACTTCAGCTGCGCGTCCGTTCCCAGGAAACAGATGAAGGTCTGCAGATAAATGGGCGCGGGATCCATGTGATACCAGTTGTCTTCTACTTTGACCATAAGCCAGTAATGATAGCCTATGCCGGGGGAGCGCTGCATGAAGATGGTCTCAAATCCGGCGCGCTTCAGGAGCACCTGGCAGGTCACGGTATCGGTATAGCAGTCGCCCGATCTTCCCTCCAGACCCTTTAAAGCCTGGTCGACAGGATCGTGCTCCACATTGCCGCCGTACCAGGGCACATGCGTGCGCACCCAGGACCAGATCGCGAAGAGTTTTTCCACATCGCTCATGTCTTCAGAGAGGATCTGAGCCAGCAGCGCGTCCGCCTTGTCATAGAGCTTTTGCGTTTCGGCGTCAGTGATCTCTTTTTCCTTGACGGTGACCGTGATGCTTACCGAGGAAGTATTGCCAAAGGCGTCGGCCGCCGTGTAGATCACTTCATATTCGCCCGGCGCATCGAGATCGACAGCGCTGTTATCGACGGACAGCTTAGGAGCCGGATCGGTGTCGTCCGTGACGGAAACGCCCGACTTGTACGAAACGGTATCGCCTTTGAGGACGGTTATATCTTTCGTGCCGGAAATGACCGGAGCTTCGGTGTCCGCCGGTTTCGCCGGGATCTCAGGGGGTTCTATTGCCTTGGGAGGCTCTGCCTTTGTCCCGGAAGGCATTGCGGCTGTTTCCGAAGGCAATGCCGCGGTCTTGGCGGTCTCATTCTCAGCCGTATGTTCTCCTGCCCGTTTTTGATCCCAGATCACGGAAGCCGTGAGCATGACCGCAAAGGTCAGCACTGCCAAAAAGACGGGAAGAAGAATTGATCGCGTTTTTTTACGCAGGCCGGTTCGGTTTCTTTTTTGTCCCATTTGTTTGTAACCTTAATCGACGGAGAAAAGATCGTCCTGCGGCGTATTAAGACCGTCAGTCGGCGTGTTCCTTCTGGCGAGCCTGAGAGTTCCCCCGCTGCAAAGAACGACGGCGGGCAGATCTCTGCTTAAGAAAAGAGACATGCCTTCGGTTACGCAATAGGCCCCTGCCCTTTCAAAGACCAGCACGTCGCCGGTCGAAAGGCCCGCCAGGGGGATGCGTTTTACCAGGATGTCGTTGACGGTGCACAGGGAACCGAAGACCGTCCACTCTTCTTCTTTTTCGCCGGGATGCGGCTTCAGAAGATGGATGTAAGGGTGCTTCATTGCCATGAACTGGCCGTAGTAAGTCAGCTGATGGATACCTCCGTCCGTGATGGCGAACCTCTGGCCGTCAACGGTCTTCTCGTCGACCACGCGGGTCAGATAATATCCGCAGCCCGCCGCCATGCCGCGGCCCAGCTCCAGAATGATCTTGCCCGAAAACTTCATGCCGTTCAGAGCTTCAGAGAACGCGAGAAGATGAGCTTCTTCGTCAAAGCTGTCCCCCTGAAAATAGGACGCAGGCAGGCCGGGCCCGTATTCCAGTTCTTCCGCCTCATAAGCGTAACGGTCTTTGAGCTCCTCAAGGTAGGCGTCCAGTTCCGAGAGCTCCTTGGCGAGGCGCTTTGCCGAAGTCTTCTGTGTTCCGGAATAGAACTGAAGGCCGGCGACGGTGAGCAGGGGCTGCGCGAGCGCGTCAGTCAGGACCGCTTCAACGTCCGGCTTTGAGAGGCCGAACTGGTTGCCGCAGGTAAGACGGATCAGCAGGCGCATGGGCTTTTTCGCGTCGAGCGCGAGTCCTTTCAGCAGCCGGTACTGGGAGAGAGACTCTACGGTATACGTTTCGGCCCCGCCGCGGGAGAACTGAGCTTCCATTACGTCCGGCGCCTTGTATACGCCCGAAATGACATACCCGGCAGGATCGCAGCCCAGACGGTTGCAGATGGCAAGTTCGCCGGGAGAGCAGATCTCCAGGCGGTCTGTCACCGGCGCGATCTCTTGCGCGAGAAACGGATTGGCCTTCACGGCATAGCAAAGCAAGGTGCCCTCCGGCAGATGCCCGCGCAGATAGGCGGCACGTTCTTTCAGCGCGTCGATATCAAAGACATAACAGGAGGTGCCCGCAAGGGCAGCGGCCTGCGCTAAGATCTGGTCGTTCATCTGCGTTTTCTCCTTCTCTCCAGCAATGCCCTGCGGTCGATCTTGCCGTTTTTTGTGAGCGGGAATTCCTCAACGGGATCCAGGACCCCCGGGATCATATAGGCCGGGAGAAACACGCTGAGCGCCTTTTGAAGTTCTGCCTTATCGATGGTTCCCTGATAAAAGCCGTAGAGCTTATGCTTTTCTTCGTCAAAGATGCAGCAGCAGCGCTCCACTCCCCCGACGCCGGCAATGCCCCGCTCCACCTCCTGCAGCTCGATGCGGTGGCCCATGTATTTGACCTGGTGATCCCTGCGTCCGCAGAAAAGGAGGTCTCCGGTCTCATCGTACTTCCCGATGTCGCCTGTACGGTATATCAGCTCCGGATAGAGCTTGTTGCAGGGATTCTGCACAAAAGCAGCCGCGGTCTGATCGGGCGCTCCGAGATATCCCAGCGCGAGGGCAGTGCCTCGCACGCAGATCTCCCCTTCGATGCCCGGCACGGTAATGAGTTTGTTTTCCGGATCAAGCAGCAGTATCTGCTCGTTCGGGAAAGCTCTGCCGATGGGAATGCCCTCCTCATAGCTCCGTTCGGGCGAAAGGATGTGATAAGTGCAGTTGCAGGTGATCTCGGTCGGCCCGTAAAGGTTGACGAACATGGCTTCGGGCAAATGACTGCGCCAGGAATTCAGATGCTTAAGGGGCATGACCTCGCCGCTGAAAAGGATCTTCTTTACCGTCTCCGGCGTTTTATAATCCAGGCCGTGGAAGGTGCTGATAAGGCACAGCGCGGAGACTGCCCATACCATGACCGTCACTTCCTGCTCGCATAGCCAGTCCAAAAGCAAGGCCGGGCGCGAAAACAGCGCCTTCGGAGTGATGACAAGGGTCGCGCCCATCTTCATCGAGGTGTAAATGTCCTTGACCGACACGTCGAAATCGAAGGGTGCCTGGTTGGCAAAACGGTCATCCCTTGAGAAGGCGAATATATCGCTGAAATGCTCGATGAAATCGATGACCGAGCGGTGGGAGACCACCACGCCCTTGGGCACGCCGGTGGAGCCCGAGGTGAAGTTGGCGTAAAGCGGATCGGTATCGAGGGCGTTTGCGCGTACGGCGGCTAAAAGCGGGAGATCGACCGGGGTCTTCAGAAGATCTTCGATGCGCAGGACCTGCTCATGAGCAAAAAGCTGCAGGGCAAGCGAAGCGTGCGCCTCATCGGTTATCACATAGGGCGCCTGAAGCACCGACTGGATCTGCGAGAGCCGCGCTGCGGGAAGATCGGGGTTCAGCAAGACATAGAAGCCTCCCGCAGACGCAATGCCGAAGAACGAACAAAGAGCAGGGATCCCTTTGTCCATACAGACGGCTACCGGGGACCCCTGCCCTATTCGCTGTGCAAGGTCTGAGGCAACGCTCTGATAAGCGGAAACCAGTTCCGCATAGGACAGAGCGCCGCTTTGATCTATGACTGCAGTTTTGCGCGGGTCCTCCTTTGCCCATCTCTCCGTATATTCCCATACATGAAAGATATTCATGGCGATCTCCATTCTGTCAGGCGGGCAAGGAAAAGGCCGGTGTCTTACAGCCCGCATGGTCTCAATTTTGTTAAAGTGTATTCTAAAGTGCAACCCATGTCAAGGACGCGTTTTTATACAGCCGCCGGCATCGCTTCTCAATGGAGAATATACGCGATATCATCTTAAGCGGCAAAAAGCATCGGGAATGCATAGATAAAAAAAATCAAGGCCCCCGAAACTCGGAAGCCTTGCTTTCGTGGTGCCCAGAACCGGAATTGAACCAGTGACACGGGGATTTTCAGTCCCCTGCTCTACCTACTGAGCTATCTGGGCATCTTTATAAAAATGTGGTGGGCCTTCAGGGACTTGAACCCGGGACCTGCCGGTTATGAGCCGGATGCTCTGACCAACTGAGCTAAAGGCCCACATTCATTTGTCATTTGGTCGGGGTGCAGGGATTTGAACCCTGGGCCTCCTGCTCCCAAAGCAGGCGCGCTACCAAACTGCGCCACACCCCGAAAGCCGGGCTTCGGGAAGCGTCACAACAGTTGAATATTAGCACGGGGCTTCCGCCTTGTCAACAAGAATTTGACCAAATAATTGTTATTATTTTTCCCATTTCAAAGCTTTATTTATATATTATACTAAAGACATAAAAATGTTTTCAATACCGTTTTAATAGAATCAGGAGGATCAAATGAAGCAGCTTCTCACAGAACTCACCGCCATACCCGGCGGTTTCGCCCACGAATACCCGGTAATGTGCTACATAAGGGACAGGCTCAAAGGCAAGGTCGACACCATGATGATCGACGGCATAGGCAACCTGATCGTCTCTAAAAAAGGCGCCCTCGAAGGACCTGAAGTGCTGCTGGCAGCCCACGCCGACGAGGTCGGCTTCTGCGTCTCCCGCATAGAGCCAAGCGGTTTTCTGCGCTTTGAGCTGAGAGGCGGCCAGGACAGCCGCACCCTGCCCTTCATGCCCGTCGTGATATCCACCGACAAGGGCCCCGTCAAGGGCGTCATAGGCTATATCTCGGCCCACATGAGGCGCTTTGACAATGCCGAGAAGGTCACTGATTACAAGGATCTTTACATAGACATAGGCGCCGACAGCGCCGAGCAGGCGATGGAGATGGGGGTCGCTCTGGGCGACGCCATCACCTGGGACGCTCCCCTCACCCAGCTGGGCAAAGACAAGTGGCTGGGCCACGCCTTTGACGACAGGGCGGGCTGCGCAGTGCTCATCAAGATGTACGAGACCCTTGATTTTTCCAAGGTCCGCGGTACCGTCTGGTCGGTCTTCAGCGTGCGTGAAGAGGGAGGCCTTCTGGGAGCGGGAGTCGCCGCAAGGCACCTTGCCAAAGACCACGACTTCGACGTGGCCCTCGCCATAGATACCACCCCCGCCAGAGACACGCTGGAGCCCAAACTCAACGACCGCGGGGTCGAGCTGGGCAAGGGTCCCACCGTCAAGATACTTGACAACAGCTACCAGGCTACTCCTTCCGTCGTAAAGAAGCTGCAGAAGGTCGCCGCAGAAAACAACATCCCCTGCCAGGGCGAGATCTACATGGGCATAGGCACCGACGCCGGAGCCATCTACAACTCCGGCATGGGAGTCCCCACCTCGGGCATCTCCATCCCCTCCAGGTACTGCCACTCGGCAAGGGAAGTGGTCCACGAGAGGGACATGGCGCAGAGCGTTGAGCTGCTCAACGCCTTCATTCTGAGCCTTAAGGACAAGGACGAGTTCAGGTACAAGCTCTAGGGGAAAGGCCTTTACGGGCCGAAATAAGGGCCTAAACAAGCAAAAGCTCCCGAGAGTATCCCGGGAGCTTTTTTGTGCCTCATATTTGCGTATCACGTCTGCCCTCAGGGACTTTTTCGCGCTCTGCGGGCTGTTCAGGGGATGTTTTTCAGGGCTCGGCCAAAAGCTTCCTTGCGAAAGCCTTTGCCCCGCCAACGGCCTCTTCGGAGCTGAAATCTGCGCGGTCATTCACATGGCGCACCGAAAAGAGCCCCCAGTACACGAGGCCCGAATGCTCGCAGAGCCTCCTGATGCCGGTCTCGAAAGGACCGCAGGCGTATTCCCTGTCGTAGCCGTGGGTCGCGAGGATAGCCACTCTCTTCCCCGCCCACAGAGATCCTTCTCCTTTGCCGTAAAACTTGTTGAGCCCGTAGTGCCTGTCCAGGACGTTCTTCATGGGAGCTGCGCAGTACCAGGCGTATATGGGCGTCGCCAGCACTATCAGGTCAGCCCATACTATACCGTCGACCACCGTGTACATCTCGTCTCTGATGGCGCAGCCGTATTCGCCGCTCACCTTCTGGCAGGCGTAGCAGCCCCTGCAGGGGGCGATATCCATGCCGGCGAGAGCGAGGTAGCGCAGCTCGGCGCCGAGGGCTTCCATTTCTTCCATGAAAGGCCGGCAGAGCAAGGCGGTGTTGCCGTTCAGCCTGGGGCTTCCCATCAGTATCAGTACTTTCACTTGTTCCTCCCGCTCAGCAGTTTTTCCCCATCCGGTAAGCTTCTTCATAGGCGGGGCTGCCAAAGGCCTCGCCCGGTCCGCTAAGACCGCTGCCATAGATCCTGCCCGCGTTCCTTACATTCTTGTAGATATGGATTATTCCTTCCATGTCTCTCATGGCGCCGTCCAGATCCGCCGAGCCGGCGGAAGCGATAAAATAAAAGTCCACGCCCGTAAGCTTTGAATTGATCGCGTACATGCGGTCCGCGAAGGTCTTGAGCTGACCGCATACGCAGGACTTGTAGACAGGACTTGCCAGCACTATCACGTCAGCCTCCAGAAGCTTCTTGAGAAGAGGATTCATGTCGTCCTGCTGGACACAGACCCCGTCATGGGTCCTGCACCAGTTGCAGGCCATGCAAAAGCCGATTTTATGATCGCTGAATCTTATCTTCTCGGTCTCGTTTCCCGCGTCGCCCGCTCCCTTAAGAAAAGCGTCTGCCAGGATCTCCGAATTGCTGTTTTCCCGCGGACTCGTTACGACCGCCACTACCTTTTTCATATTTTCTCCTTTTTCCGCAGTTTGATCCATCGTCTCTTATGAGATCATGATACTGCTTTACCGTTGATTTGTACAGCGCGGAGCAGATATCAAAATACCCGCCGGAGACACACCGGAGCCCGGGCTCAAAGACCGCGGCGCAAAGCTGCGAAAAGGCCTTCACAGGCTGTAATAAAAGCTTAAGCAAGCGAAAGCTCCCGGATATCTCCGGGAGCTTTTTTATGTCCTGTATTACCCGGTATTACTTTCTGAAATACCTGTCCATCATGGTCACGATCTGGGACCTCAGGCAGGGCTCGAGCGGTATAAGCTTTCCGCCCGCGCCTTCGATAACGTCCTCCTTGACCAGCCAGCAGAAGGGCTCGTAAGCGTATTCGGGGACATCCTGGGCATCGGGATAATCGAGCCTGAAGGCCCAAAGGCCCTTAAAGCCGCCGCCGAGGGACTGCTCGTAGCGGTAGAGGAAGGCCGCTGTCATGGACCTGGTGACGGGGAGCTTGGGCGAGAAGGCAGTCTCTGAAGTACCGTCGGTTATGCCCTTTTCATAGGCCCAGAGTACTGCGTCGTAATACCAGGAGCCTTTGACGATATCGGTAAAAGGCGCCTCGCTTTCGGAAGCCTTCGGGCTTCCAGCCGCTCTCCAGAGGAAGGTGACCATCTGCGCCCTTGTCGCGGTGGCGCCGGGGCCGAAGTGGGTCTCGTCGACGCCGTCGGTAACCCTGTTCTCCCAGGCCCACTGTACCGCTTCGTCGTACCAGACACCCTTTTCGACATCCACGAAGGGATGGCGGGGCTTCTTCACAGGCTCGGGATCGTCATCGCTGACTGCGGGCTTGCGCTTTTTGATCTCTATCTCCTGCGCGTCGGACGCCAGCACGGCGCCGGAGGCCGCGACGCGTACATAGTAGGTGCCGGGCTCGAGATCCCCGGTCTTGCCGGCGCACAGGGTCCAGGATTCGCCGTCTTCGCTGAACTCATGTATGCCCTCTTCGGTGTCAACGCTGCCTTTTTTGCTTTTTACCGACGGCTGGGTCACGCTGAGCTCGGGCTTTTCCGCCCTGGTGATCTCTATTGTCTGAGGCTCGCTGTCGAGCATCGTGTCGGCGTCGGAAGCGGGCGTTATCACCGTGATCACGCAGGGGCCCAGCTCCGTGAGGGTGATCTCTTCAGCTGTGACCGATGCGGCCTCGCCGTCGTCCACCTGCCAGATCATGCCGGGCTCAAGACCGCGTAAGACGCCGCTGTCGTATCCGTCAGCCTCAAAGGCCGCATCGGGAGTTTCCTCTTTGGCCTTGGCCGCGGCGTCGCTGAGCTCGAGCACGGTGTCAGCCGTCGGAGTGCCGCTGACGGTGATCTTGCCGAAGCTGTCCCGGCTTACCGTGATACCGTTCTGTTCTTCGATCTCGTAATCTTCGGGGAAATAATGATCTTCGTCTGCGCTGAGGATCACAGACTCCATCGCCTCATTGGCTGTAACGTTCTGTTCCTCTTCGCCGTCCGTTATCTCCATTCCCTCGCCGGGTATGACTTCGACAGACAGCATCTTTCCTATCACGACCTTGCCCGCGTAATTGCCCTCAGAATCGCCCACCGCGGGAAACAGGTTCATCTTCTCGACGATCTTATAGTTCTCAGGCTCAATGACGGTGAGGCCGTCATTCAGCGCGAGCCCGCCCGCGGACATCAAAGCAGCGATGCCCCCGTCCATATCCGCTCCGCCGGTTACTTTTACGCAGCTGCTGCCGGAGACATTAAGCTTGTAGGCTTTGCCGCCGTTGACAAGAAGGCCTATGCCCTCCGGGCAGTCCGCTTCCACCTTGCTGTCTTCTATCTCAAGGTTCCAGGACACCATGCCGCGCCCTTGGGCGTAATCGGAGGAAGCGCCGGCGGCGGTCAGCTCGCAGCCGCTTATGGACATATTTCCGAAGCATTTTATGCCTGAGGAACCGCCGCTTGTCCCTTTAGCCTTTATCTTTGCATCTTCAAACTTGAGCAGGCCGTCCATGACATTGGCCGATATGCCGGACATGCGGCCTTTGGCATCCAGGCTGCCGCCCGTGATGGTGAAGGTTGTGCATCCGCTCTCGGCCACGATGCCGTTATCCGCCCCGCTGAGCTTGTTCTCACCCGTGAGCGCGATGGTAAAGTTTTCTACGCCTGCGTTGTATATATTGGCTGTTCCGTTATCCTCGCCGGCATCGCCGAAGCCGGTGATGTTAGCGCCCGACAGCGTCAGGGTGCCTTTGGAAGCGTCGCCTTCGTAGCTCCAACCCTCTCCGCTCGTTACTTCGCTTGTCACCTGCACGCCTCCGACCCAAAGGCCGTACTCTGCGGTTTCTGCCGCGTATACCGCCGCGGGCAGCAGTCCCAGCGCCAGCGCCGCCGCCAGCAGCAGGGCCAGGTATCTCGATCTATTGCATGTTCTCTTAAACATCTTCGGGAACCTCCTTCGGTCCGATGATAAAGCAGGGGGCGGGAGCAAGGAAGCGCCGTCCCGGCTTAAAGATAAACCTTTTATTTATTATAAATTAATTAATAAGCAAAAGTCCCTGTTTTTTTGTAGTTTTTTAAATATTTTTTGCAGCCTCATATTTCCTGCCGTAAGCGCCCCTGCCGTCTCTTCAGAAACCCTGCCCGGTCCGCAGCCCTTTGACGTATCGAAGCCCTGTGATATAATAATAAAAATTACAGCGAGGTCTTCATGAGAAAGCTTTTGATCGCAATATCAATCATAATGTGCGCCGTAATGCTCGCGGGCTGCGGCATAACCAGAGCCTACATGAGCGGCGACACCCTGCTGACGGCTTATGACGCCTTCTGGCTGGACGGCAGGCAGATCTGCCTCATGCTCGACAAGAGCAGCACCAGGCAGTACCGCACAGCCGCCGTCGATACCGAAGCGGTGACAGAGATCTGCCGTTCCGATTCCGAGACGGCCGTCTTTAATGAATCTGACGGGCGCTTCTATTACACCGAAAAGCACAGGCTCATGAGCTGCCTGCCGGACGGCTCCGATGAAAGGAAGGAGTGCCGGCTGCGCACCAAAGTGAGATACGACAGGGTGAGGATAGTTTTTGAAGAGGACGGCCTCATCGTGATCAGGACCTCCTACGGCAGCATAGAGGGCATGGGTAAGAACCTGGTCTTCAAGCTCTCCTACCCTTCGGAGTCTTACTCGCTCTATGATACCGCTGGCGGCAGCCTCGGCGCTCTCATCGCCGAGGGCGGCAGCGGCATCGCCCCGGTATTCATGACTGTCGAAGAGGGGTATATATACTACCTGCAGCTGAACGGAGAGACGGGGGAATACGGTCTTTGCCGCCTTAAGACGGACGGCAGCGGCAGAGAGTTTTTGGGCGCGCTCGGGAAAGACAAGAGCATCGAAGGAGCAAGCGGCTGCTTTAAGGACGGGGTCCTCTATATATGCTGCGGAGAGCTATGGTCCTGGTCCGTGAAAGAAGGCTTAAAGGAAGAAGAGCCTGAGCTTGAAGGCAGCGGAGAGCCTTTAAGGCCCATAGTCCTCAGAAGCTTTGAAGACCGTCTTTACGTGCTCTGCAGGGGTACGGGCGAAGCCTACAACGCCTATGTCTATGCCTGGGATCCTGAGGAAAACACTGCTGCCCGAGCTTCCTCCGAGAACTTCCCCAACGCCCGCGGCCTCTCCTTTAAAGGCGAAAAGCCCAGCGTATGGACCCTTACCCAGACCATTGACGCTTCATCCATAGATATAAACAACTGATATCAGATGGAATAAAATAATCAGGCGGCGAAATATTTCCGCTGCCTGTTTCTTTTTTTGCATTTTAAATTAATGATATAAGAATTGACTGCTTTAGGAAAAGAGGCCGGCAGACCGTGACGGCAAGCATATCTGCTCTGTTTGAGAGCACCTCGCCCTCGACGGCGATAATAGTTTCCGCTGCCCTGATGCTGACAGCCGGCTTCATAGTATGGAATATTACCGAGACACAGTCTTTCGAAGACTGATTTGAACCCTCTCCGAGCCCCTCTAATACAGCGTCAGAAGGCTCAGGCTCACCGCCCCGAAGTACATCCACTTGCGGAAGGCGGGCTTTCCCGTGAGTATAGACCATGCCCAGAGCAGGCAGCCGCAGAGCAGAACGCAGACCAGCCAGCTGCTCTGAAGGCGCAGGGGCGTGAAACCGTATACGCTGATGTAAAGGCCCAGCTTTGAGAGGGCTATGACGGCGAAGATCACGCTCTCGGCCAGGACCACCAGGCAGAGCGCCCTGAGCAGGCGGCTCCCCTCCTCTTCAGCCTTCGCCATGCGGGTGACGAGCCAGAGCAGAGCGAAGTTCACCAGCATGACCCTGCAGAGCTCGAAGAAGCCCTCGCGGGCGTATTCCGAGTAGACGAAGCCCTCGGGAAGGCGGCCCGAAAAGCCTCCGAAGAGATAGGACGCCTGGAGCACGAAGAAGGCGGCGTAGACCAGGGTAAAGGCGCCTACGGCGAAGATCCAGAGCTTCGCGGGCACGCCGCGAAGGGACGCGAGGCCCTTGTATATCAGGTCTTTCTGGCCTTCAAGGTCCCCGGCCTTTTTTCTGGCGCAGCCGGCTGCCAGGCCGTAGAGCCAGGCGCCCACCGGTATGCTGAGCATAAGCCTTACCACGAGCAGGCCGTCGACGTCGATATGAATGATGTCTTTAAGGTCGCCCAGAAGCTTTCCGAAATTGCTGTCGGCGGAGCCCAGCAGCGAGACCGAGGTGGCAAGAAGCGCGGCGCAGGCCGCGACAGCCGCGGCGGATCTCAGCGAAAAGCCGCGTTTTTTCGCGCCTTCCCTTCTGCTGAACAGCGCCTTAAGCCCGAATACCCAGGTCCTTATTCTCAGAATGATGTTCCCGAAGGGGATCGCCAGGAAACCGTTGAAGGCGTCGGCGGGAAGAAGACGGCCGCTCCTGCCCTCGATGAGAGCCCCGCTCTGCGAGAGCATCCACCATACCGCGAATATATGGATGAAGAGCAGCACCTGGCCTTTGTCCCATACTCCCTCCAGCCAGTCGCTGTTCCAGATATATATCTCTCCGGTCACGGGATCGGCGATCTCCGACGGGATAAGCGCGAAGTGGATGTAAAAACCTGCGAGGCAGCATATAAAGCAGCCGAGCCAGACGAAGTTTTCGGGCGAAGCCGGCCTTTTGCGCGCCCTCTCCCCTTCAGGCCCCGGCTCCATGCCCGTTCCGTACCTGCTGAGGACAAAGCCCGCCGATACTATGAATGCCGCGACCGCTGCGAGGCAAAGGCGGCCCTGCCATAAATACCCCGGACTGCTGATCTCAGAATCGCCGGTTAAAAAGAGCACGTAGCAGTAGGCGGCTATGTAACTGAGAAGGCTGAATACCATCTCTGCCTGGTTCGCCGAGAAAGGCTCCTTCTCTGCCGCTCTCAGCTCCCCGTAGGGAGATCCCCCGTAGACAGGCTGCGGCGCCGCGCCCGCGCAGACCGGGACTTCAGCGGGCCCGATGCCTGCGTTCCCGTCCCTTACTTCCTGATAAGTATTGTCGTTCATGTTTTCTCCTTTTCCGCAGACCCCTTCTGCTAGGCTTAAGATAGTGCATGGCGAATCGAATGTCAAGATGATTTTATCGTTATTCGATATATTTTTCTTGACAATCGGGCTGCATGGGGCTATTCTGATAATAGGTTATTTTACGATCGAGCCGGGTTTTCAGATCCGGCGCCGGAGGAAAGATGAACTGGAACAAAGACAGGAGCGTAATGCTCACGAGGATATGCGTGGCGGTCTTTGCCGCGGCTTTGCTGGCGGCAGACATTTTCGGCATCCGCGCCATAAGCTGGTGGATAGGCTTTCGGCAGATGGAATTCCGGCCCGCCTTCACCCGCTTCTCTCTCAGCCTTTACCTGCTGAGCGTCCCCGCCTGGATCTGCCTTTGGTGTCTTTGGAAGCTGCTGACCAACATCAGCGCCGGTCAGGTCTTCACAGAGCAGAACATCGGCCTTCTCAGAACGGTCAGCTGGGTAATCGCCGCCGCTGCCGCCGTATGCTTTGCCAGCGGCTTCTATTACCCGCCCTTCTTCTTCGCTTTCGCCGCGGCTGCCTTCATGGTGCTCATAGTGCGGGTCGTCAAGAACTGCTTCAGGGAAGCTCTGGACATGAGATCAGAGCTTGACCTTACCATATGAGGTGGCGCCGTGAGAATAGTCGTAAACATTGATGTTATGATGGCGAAGCGCAAGATATCTGCGGGGGAACTGGCTGAGAGGATAGGCATAACCCCCGCCAACCTTTCCGTACTCAAAAACAGCAAGGCGAAGGCCATACGTTTTTCCACCCTCATGGCCCTCTGCCGCGAGCTCCAGTGCCAGCCCGGAGACCTTCTCGAATACCGCGAAGATTAAGCCTTTCGGGCCTTACTTCCCTCATTTCTTCTCCAAATGAGGCATTTTATCCATGTTTTTACAAACTATTTTCCCTTTTATCGTTTACTATGCTCATTTTTGATGTATAATGAATGTTCAAAAACAGGGAAAGGAGTTTCATCATGCATACCGACATCGCGCAGATACTGGGAAACTCCGCCCCTTCCACCGCCATCATAGTCTCGGTGGCCATGATGCTCGCCGCGGGCTTTTTCATGACCCGCCTGACCAAGCAGGCGAAGCTTCCCAACGTCACCGCCTACATACTGGCGGGCATACTTCTGGGGCCCAACTGCTTTAAAATGGTCCCCCGCCAGATCATCGACGGAATGGGATTTCTCGCCGACATCGCCCTGGCATTCATAGCCTTTGGAACAGGCGAATTCTTCAAGCTCGATACCCTGAAAAAGAACGGAATAAAGGTCGTTATAATCACGGTGGCCGAAGCCATGGCGGCTTCCGCCGCGGTCTTCATACTGACCTTTTTCATACTGGGCCTTCCCCTGCCCTTCTCAGTAGTGCTGGCGGCCCTGGCCTCGGCAACGGCTCCCGCCTCCACCATGATGACCATAAGGCAGACCGGCTCCAAAGGCGATTTCGTGGACACTCTGCTGCAGGTCGTGGCCCTCGACGACGTAGTCGGCCTCATAGCCTACAGCACCGCCATATCGGTAGCACTGGCCTCGATGACGGGTGAGGCGATAAACGTCATGAGCATCGTAAAGCCCCTGCTTATAAACCTGGGGATCATGGTTCTCGGCGGTCTCTTCGGCGTGCTGCTCAAGCTGCTGCTTCCCGAAAAGCGCACCACCGACAACAGGCTCATCGTCTCCATCGCGACCCTCTTCGCCTTCTGCGGAGTCTGCGCCGCCCTTGACGTCTCTCCCCTTCTGGGCTGCATGTCCATGGGCACCGTATACATGAACATGTCCGACGACGACAGGCTCTTTAAGCAGCTCAACTACTTCAGTCCCCCGGTGCTGCTCCTCTTCTTCGTGAGGTCCGGCCTCAACTTCAGGCTCGAGATGCTGACCGACATGGAGTCGGCCATCAGCGGAGTGCCCCTTCTCCTGATAGGAGTGCTATACTTCATCGTGAGGATCCTGGGCAAATACGCGGGAGCCTGGGGGGGCTGCTTCGCCGTGGGTAAAGCCCCCCTCGTCAGGAACTACCTGGGCCTCGCCCTTGTGCCCCAGGCTGGAGTCGCCATAGGCCTCGCAGCCCTGGGAGCCCGCACTCTGGGAGGTCAGACCGGCGCGGCCCTTGAAACAATAATACTTGCGTCAAGCGTGCTCTACGAGCTCATAGGCCCCGCCTGCGCCAAGCTCTCCCTCTACCTCTCCCACTCCTACACCAACGAATTGGAGGAAGCGGTGCCGGTGAGCGACGCGGAGGCCGAGGGAAAGAGCGAGGTGGAGCTGCTCATAGAGCGCATTCGGAAGATACAACAGGAGATCCCCGCTCACAGCCCCGGCGGCGAACAGGAGGACGAACAGGCCTTCAACGAGGCCGCCGAACAGTTCCACGCCTACAACAACCGCTGGCAGAGCAGAGGACGGAGAAGATAGACGCGCGGGCTATGCCCCATCTGACAGGAGGTCAAAATGTATTACGATCCCATAGGAAAATTCCTAGGACCCTGGTCCGAGCAGCTCTGCACCGCCTCCATAGCCCTTAGAGTGCTCATCTCGATAATAACGGCGGCGATCATTGGCTGCGAAAGATCAAGCAAGCGCCATGCGGCGGGCCTGCGGACCTTCATACTGGTGTCGCTCAGCTCCACCGGCGCAATGCTCCTCGACCAGCTGCTCTTCGCCGACAGCTCGACCCACTCCTTCGGGCTCTCCTCGGCAGCCATCATAGGGGTCGCCATCATAAGCATAAACTGCGTGCTCTACAGCTCCCGCAGCCAGATCAAGGGCCTCACCACCGGTTCGGGCCTATGGACCACAAGCATCATCGGGATCGCCTGCGGCGCGGGCTACTATACCGTAACACTTTTTATGTTTATCGCCTTCTACTGCAGCCTTGCAGCCTTCCCTGCCTTTGAGACCTACCTCAAGAACCGCTCAAATCACTTTGAGGTGCATATCGAGCTGACCAATCCCTCATACCTGCAGGACTTTGTAAGCACCGTGAGAAAGCTGGGCCTTTCCATAGACGACATCGAAGCCAACCCCGCCTACGCCGGGTCGGGCCTTTCGGTCTATTCCGTCATGCTCAGCATCCACAGCCCCGAGCTCAAGAAATACAAGACCCATGAAGAAATAATCCAGGCCCTTTCGAGCCTGGACTACATCTACCATATTGAAGAGATCGAATAGAACTACAGTTTATATGTCTTGGGCCTGGAATAGCGGTGGTTCGTAACCACCGTTATTTCTTTTGCCGTAAGGTCATAGACCGCAGACCACAGGGTGTTGCTCTTGCCCTTGCTTCCCGACGGCTGACTTACCATGCGCAGGACCTCCATAACGTCGCGCTTTTCGAGCTTTCCTTCCCTGTAATCGAGAACGGACTCGATCACCGCGTAGCGCTCCTTGCCTCCGCCCTTCTTTCTCATGCCCTTCGACAGGAAGAAGTTGGTCACGAGAGCAGTCTCGATGACGTTGAGCTCGTTGTGAGCATACTCGAAGACCTTTGAAACGCCTGAGGAGTCGGCGACGAAGAAGTGATAGTCGTTGTTTTCGATCGGCGACTGCATGTCGTATGACCTGAATATATCCTCAGCCTCTTTGACGCTGCGGGCCCTGTCTAGCACGGTCCTTATCATGGAAGTGGTTATGACCTTGCGCTTTCCGGTATCCTGGGAGGTGCTTGCCCTTTTAAGCTGCAGCACCGCGATGAAGACGCCGGCCTCGTTCATACCGTCCATGTTGAAATAGGGGGCGGTTACAGCTGCCGAGATGTCGGTCTTGCCGTCGCAGAGAGATCCGGCCTTCATGCCGGAAAAGCCCAGATCGGTAAGGCCTATGGTCTTAAGCTCTCCGGGGCTTTCGGTCCTAAGGAGTATCGAGAACAGAGGATGGGTGAAATCGAAGTTCCTTCCCACCAGAACATGTCCCCTCTTATCCCTTGCGATAAAGGCGGAGCAGCCCGCCCCGAAACCTGTCCCTTTCATATCGGATGTTATGAAGACCCCGGACAGCAGCTTCTCAAAATCAGCCACTTTGAAATGATCTTCAGCCAGCACCCTGTCAAGGCGGTCGGAGGCGCAGTAATCCATGGTATAGAAGCTTCCGTCTCTCCAGACGTCTTCAAGGGTCTTAAGGCTTTTTATTAGTTCTTTGTCTTTAACGTATTTTGCCGGGTTTGACATAATAAAGCCCTCTCTTTCTTTCACGCACTATATTACCACAGAGCTGTCTCTTGATAAACACTTTTTAACAATTCAAAAAGCGCGAAAAAAGAGCAGTCCCGAAGGACTGCTCACGCAAAACCTTTATTCTTTTACGACTATGCCTTCGAGTATCTTGTCTTTAGAGCGGCGTCTCGGGTCTACCTTCAGCTGGACTCTGCTGACTATGGCGGTCAGCACGGCTTCCATTATGAAGTAGAGGACCGCGACGGCGATGAGGGCGAAGAAGGCCAGGTAGGTGCGGCTTCTGACCAGATCGCCCATCTTGGTCAGATCCATGACCGCGATGTAGCCGACGACCGATGTTTCCTTGATGAGAGAGACCACGTTGCTCTTGTAAATGGGCAGGAAATGCTGCGCCGCCTGAGGCAGCAGTATCTTGAAGAAGCTCTGGGTATCGCTGTAGCCCAGGGCTGTGGCAGCCTCGAACTGTCCTCTGCTGATGGCGCCGAAGCCCACTTTGAGCATGCCGTACATACCGCAGCCGAAGATGAAGCTGAAGCCAATGATGGAGATCCAGGTGCCGCTGATGTGAGCGCTGCCGAAGATCACGAATGACAGTATCATGAGGAACACGACGGTGGGGATGCCCTCGATGAGCCAGTTGAAGAAGCCGGTGATCTTGTTGGCGACTTTATTGCCGTGGCGGCAGGCCATGTATGCGGCGAAGCCCAGTGCGGTTCCGAAGATCACCGAGGCGAAGGTGATAAAGAGAGTGCGTCCCATACCTTCGGCGAAGAGCTTCCAGCGTCCTTCCTTAAGGAAGGTCTTGTTGAAGGCGTCGGTCATGCGCTCGATGAAGCCGACCTCGCTCTCATACTCGCCCTCGACGACGAAGACCAGGTCGCAGACGTAGTAGGGATCGGTGAGTACGGAGGCCTCTGCCCTCTCCTCGTCTACCACTATGTTCATGCCGAAGTCGTACTTGCCCATGATGGCTCCGGGAGCGATGGAGTCGAACTCCATGGCCCAGAAATCCCACTGGTAGCCGTAGGCGGCGCAGAAGTTCATCATGAACTCCACGTCGTAGCCGGAGAACTCGCCGTTGCTCTCAAAGGAGAAGGGCTCGTATCCGCCTTCTATGGCAATGATAACTGTGCCGTTCTCGCCGGTGGTCTCGGGCTTGGTCTCGATATGGCAGGTGTTGGGATCCCAGTTCTTTACCCAGTAATCGTAAAGCTTGTCGAGCCAGCCGCTCTCCTTGCCTTTAGCTATGAACTCCTGCATCTCGGCATAGAGCCTGTCCTGCTTGTCGTTGTTTCCGATGATGACGGCGAACTCGCTCATGCCGGCCTTTTCTTCGAGGCGCATGAGCTCGGGGTGCTCGTAGTGCTGGGCGTAGAATCCCACTTCCTCGATGAGGTAGGCGTCGATCAGGTTGTTCTCGAGGGCCGGGATCATATCGTTGGGCATCTTATAGTAGGCCCACTCTTCCCCTTCGATCTCGTCCTTGATCTCGTCTTCGTAGAGGACGCCGGTCTGGACGCCTATCTTCCTGCCGTCCAGCTGCTTGATGGTGGTTATGCCGTTCTTGGGCTGCATCTCCCCTTCCGCGAAGGATACGGCAGAGAAGAGCATGAGGGCGCAGAGCGCGAAAGCAAATATTCTGAAGATATTCTTTTTCATGGCTAGTCCTCCCATCTCAGGCTGATGGCGGTGTGGTTGTTGTACCACTTGGTCGGATTCTCGATCACTTCGTCGACGACGGTGGTGGTGGGTTCCTGGAGTATGGAGTTGAAGAGCACGTTCTCGGAAGTGTTGATGTCGTAGTGCTCGCCTGCGTATTTGAGCTCCAGGGTCAGCACGTCGCTCTTCTCGGAGTAATCGATGCTGGCGTAGATATTGGGATCGCCTTCGAAACCGAAGATGTTGTTGACGCAGATCTCTTCGAGAGCGATCTGGATCTTGGAGGTACGGTCGTTCTCGATGAGGAGCTTTTCGGCGTAGGCCTGAAGCTCGGTCGCGAGGGCCTCGAAGTCGAAGTCCCTGCTCTCTATCCTGTAGGAAAGTGAGCTGAGGCGCTTGATGAAGCGTATGGTCTTCTCCTTCTTCGGGTGCTCGAAGATCTCCTTGGGAGTTCCCTCCTCGTAGATGTTTCCGCCGTCCATGAAGAGCACCCTGTTGGATATCTTCTTGGCGAAGTCCATCTCGTGGGTGACTATCATCATGGTGCGGCCGGTCTTGGCTATCATGCGGATGATGGACTGAACTTCTCCTATCATGGAGGGGTCAAGAGCCGAGGTGGGCTCGTCGAAGAGTATGATCTCGGGATCCATTGCGAGGGTCCTGGCTATGGCGATACGCTGCTGCTGACCGCCGGAGAGCTCGTCGGGATAGTTTAAAGCCTTGGCCCAAAGACCTACCTTGTCGAGAAGTTCCATGGCCTTGTCGTAGGCCTCCTGGCGGCTCCTGCCCAGCAGGGTGATCTGGGGATTCATTATGTTCTCAAGGACGGTGAGGTGGCCG
>JAEEGL014044320.1_pt1 | contig 24857 bp, 17 predicted proteins | sample 9134231 | NCBI WGS metagenome assembly JAEEGL01 (sample SAMN16246548, study PRJNA631951) | gut metagenome | biome: gut microbiome; feature: rumen; material: fiber-attached | host: Bos | place: Iran: Karaj | collected 2018-10
AGAAGGGTAACCTCATCGACAACCAGCATGCCATGGCCAAGGTGCTTGGCGTGGAGGTTGACGAAAGTTGCAAGGATGCAAGCCGCATGAGCTTCATCTGCAAGGAATCGGATATTTTGTATTTGGATAAGGAACTGTTTACTTATGAGAACAAGGAATTTAGTGAGCGATATACTGCTCTATATCGGGACGGTCGTTCACAGGCTACGAATAGCGGCGACACGCAGGGACAGTCGCCGTGTGTAACGCAAACGGAGGAACAGGGTGGTGAAAAGCGCTACCCCACGGAGTATCACGGCATACCGTTTACGGAGATTCTGAAAAAATACTGGCAGGTGAACAACCGTGGTTTCGAGCCCAACAAGGGAGACCGCGACACGCTGACCTACCAGCTGGCCTGCGACCTGCGCCACATTTGCGGCAAGAACTTCGAGTGGCTCGACCAGGTGATTCCCTGCTACGACGGATTCCCGCTGGAGGAGAAACGGCAGAAGATTCGCAATGCACTGGCATCGAAGTACGAAGGACTGCCCCAGCGCATGCGCGACACGCTGAACGCCCTGCAACCAAACAGGGAGGCAGAAACTTTGAGTGGTGACGAGGATGGGCTTGACGAGGGCAGTACCCATGAACAGACAGGCCTGCTGGCCATGCGGCTGCCGCTGGGTGTGCGCGACTCCGTTGATGCCGCAGGCCCGCCGATGGCGATGCCCGTACTGACTGCCATCTGCCCGTGCATCGGGGCGCTGGCAACAGGTGTTGTGCTCGACGTACACGGTCAGAAAAGGGGTCTGAACATCATCAGCTACATAGCCGGCGACTTCGCCTCAGGCAAGGGGTTGATAGACCCCGTGATAGAGGCCTGGATGAGAGAGGTGGCGACACTTGACGCCATGTACGTGAAGCAGGAAGAAGCGTTTCGCGCCAAGAAACTTGCTGCCAAGAACAAGAAGGAGCAGCCCGAGGAACCCAAGTTGCCGGTACGGTTCGTCACGCTGAACACCACGGTGGCCAAACTCGCCGACCGACTGGCCAACACCTGCGGCAAGCATGCCTACTCGTTTACGCCAGAAGCCGACACGGTGGCACAGAAATGGCGGTCGGAGATGAGCGACTTCTCGGTGATGCTGCGCCAGAGCTACGACGGCTCCAAGTACGAGCGTGAGGCTAAGAGCGTTGATGCCGTCAACGTACACATCGAGCACCTGCTGTGGAACGTCACCATGTGTGGCACACCCGATGCCCTCTACCGCGTGGTGAAAACCTATACCGACGGACTGCAGAGCCGCATCGCAGTGGCCAGCACTCCTGACAACACCTTCGCACCGCTGGAGGACAAACCGCACGTGCTGACGGACAGACAGTCGGAGAACATCCGCCAGGTGGCCCACCTGCTGCCGCTGATGCAGGGCGAAGTGGTGCTGCCCAAACTGGAGGCGAGGGGTCGCGCGTGGCTGGAGAAAATCAGGCTGGAAACCATCAAGAACGACGACCGTGTGAAGGCACGTCAGCGCATCCGTGTCTGCGTAACGGCACAGCGCATGACCTGCTGTCTGATGCTCTGCCGCGTGGCCGAAGAGCTGATTCAGAAGCACGGTCTGAACGAGGCGGAGCAACAACTGAAACAGCACCCGGCGCTATGGCGCGAACTACTCCTGAAGACGCAGACACCCAAGATGCTCAAGGCCTACGACATCATAGCCGACGCGCTGTTGGAGAATGCCCTCCGCTTCTTCCGTGAACGCATCGAGAACGCCTTCCGCAGCAGCGATTACGCAGGCAACAATGAGCGTCGCAGAAGGGGCAAGAACGACACCATCTTTGAACGTCTGGACGTAACGTTCACGTTCTCACAGGTTTTCCAGCAGAGTGTTGCCATCAAGGGTTCAGTCACCACGCGCAATAGCGTATATCAGATGCTGAAAAACTGGAAGCGGCAAGGGCTTGTCGAACAGACGGAACCTGAACAATACAGGAAACTGTCATGACTGTCATTGTCATGACTGTCATTAAGGGTTTTTTAATAACACATTAAATGAATTTTATGAACAAGAGTACAACACTACCGCGCAACTGGCGCAACAACAATCCGCTGAACATCAGGCGGTCGAAAGACAACTGGCAGGGGCTGGCAGACGTGCAGAACGACAAGGCGTTCTGTCAGTTCCGGGCCATGAAGTACGGATGGCGGGCAGCATTCATGCTGCTCTGCCGGAAGTACTACTACACGTACAGGCTGGTGAGCATCCGCCAAATCATCAGCCGCTGGGCACCAGCCACCGAGAACGACACATGCAACTACACGGAGTGGGTGGCGGCACAGGTGGGCATCGATGCCGACCAGCAGCTGCCGCAGCCCGACGACGAGGGGCGTGACACGTGGCTCAAATTGGCCTTGGCGATGGCGCTCTACGAGGGAATGCTGCAGCCCAACCAGCTGATGCGTGTCAACATCTGGGAGATGGTGGAGGGGTGGAATACTAAAAATTAACAAATAAGAATGCCTGCGGCAGCCAGGGCCTCGTTGCGTTCTACGCAGGTGCCGCACTTGCCGCAGGGCTTTTCTTCGCCCTTGTAGCACGACCAGGTCTCGGCATAGTTGATGCCGAGGGCTTTGCCGCGCCGGGCAATGTCGGCCTTGGTCAGGTGGGTGTAGGGGGAACGCAGGTGGACCTTGACGTAGGTGCCGGCATCAGCGGCACGGTCGAAGGCATCGACGAACTGGGGGGTGCAGTCGGGATAGATGGTATGGTCGCCGCCATGATTGGCCATCATGACGTATTGCAGGCCGTTGCTCTCGGCAATGCCTACGGCGATGCTGAGCATGATGCCGTTGCGGAAGGGTACCACCGTTGACCGCATGTTCTCGTCGGCATAGTGGCCCTCGGGAATGTCCTCGCCACCCTGTAGCAGCGAGCTCTTGAAGCAGTCGGCCATGAAGTGGAGGGGAATGACGAGGTGGGGAATGCCCAGCCGCTCGCAGTGCAGTCGGGCAAAGGGTATTTCGCGGGCATTGTGCTTGCTGCCGTAGTCGAAGGTGACAGCAAGCGCAATGCGTTCCTGTTCGTCGTAGAGCAGGGTGACACTGTCCATGCCACCGCTGAGAATCAGTACCGAGTCCTTATTCATACGTGCAGTTCCAGTACGAAGCGTGTTCCTTTGGTGAAGGCAGGGTCGATGTCGAGGTCGCCGTCCATCTTCAGCGCCATCTGTTTGCAGATGGGCAGTCCGAGACCGTCGCCCTTGGTGAGGTCGCGGATTTCGAGGAAGGGCTTGAAGAGGTTGTCGCGCTGCTCTTCGGGAATGCCACAGCCGGTGTCAGAGACGATGAACTGGTGGGTATGCTGGCTGCGCTTCTTGAAGTCGATGGTGATGGAACCGCCCTCGGGGGTGTATTCTGCCGCATTGTTCAGCAGGTGCAGCAGGATGTGCGACACGTATTCGCGGTTGATGAGGGCGCTCATCTTCGGGGCGTTGACGGTCAGCGTGACGTCGCCCTTCACCTTGCTGCGAATCTGGTCCATGAGCTCCTCGCAGAACGGCGGAATCTGCGTTTCCTCCAGTTCCACGGGCTCTTCGGAGTTCTCCAGCTTGGAGAGTGTCTGGATGTGTTCGGAGAAGCCCAGCAGTGCCTGTACTTCCGGATTCTTGCTGTCCAGCTTCTTGAAGGTGGGCTCCAGCTGTGCGGAGATATTGCTGATGAACTTGGCCTTGAGGGCATTGTTCTCGTTGGCCAGCTGAATGGCCTTCTTCTGCTTGCGGTTGGTCATGATGAAGCGTAGCAGGATGACGCCGCCGATGACCAGTGCGGCAGCCAGGGCAGCCACCAGGATGCAGAGTCCGATGATGATGACCTGACGTGTGGTCAGCGAACTGTCCTTGTCAGCAATGGATGCCTCGTTGTCGGCTATCTGCTTCTTCAGGGCGCTGATCTCGTCGGCATGCTTCAGGGCGTCGGTAGAGTCCTTCCATGCAATATAGCTGCTGTAGGACTGTGCCACGAGGCTGGCGTTATTACTCTTGCGGCCGTTGGCAATCAGCGTCTTATAGACATCGTCCACCTTATCGTACTGCTTCTGGGCCATCAGTTTGTTGGCCATTTCCTTGAAGACAGCATTGCCCTTGGCAGTCTCGCCGAACGTATAGTAATAGATGGCCTTGCTGTACAGCAGGTCGTTGGATATTTCTTCGTCATTGGCCAGACGAGCCTGAGCCTCCATTACGTTGAGGTGTTCCAGGGCGTTAGGGCTGCGCTTCATCTTGATGTACATCTGCATGCGCTCCTTGGTGGCCAGATAGTGGCAAGCAGCTTTTACGCTGCTGCTGGGCTCCTTGGAGGCTTCAGTAGCCTGATCGACGCGACGCAGCAGGTCGAAGGCTTCCTGCCAGTAGTTTTCCTTGTAATAAAGTTGTGCCGCACGGGCTGCACACTCTGCGCCCTGACGAATCTGCCCCTTGTTGAAATAGTCGTTGAAGGCGTGGATGTACAATGAACGGGCGGGAGCAACGGCGTGTTTGGCGTCCTCGGCCTCGGCGCGTTTGTGTAAGTCACTCTTCTCTGCGCTGAACGTTGCACAGCATACAAAGAAGCTCAAAAGTAGGAAAAGTATCTTTCTATTCATAATGGTTTGTTGTTTTCGCGCTGCAAAAGTAAGCAATTATTTCTGTTCCTGCAAATAAAACGGGAAAGTTTTTTAACAATTAGCCAAACAGGGCACGCAGAGCCTCTTCCACCTTGCGCACTGGCACCAACTCTATATGGAATTTCTTGCGGTTGAGCCCGGAGAGGTTGTATTTCGGAATGATGATATGCTGGAACCCCAGCTTCTCGGCTTCCGTGATGCGCTGTTCGATGCGGGCCACAGGGCGTACCTCGCCGCTGAGACCTACCTCGCCGGCCATGCACCAGCCATCCTCAATAGGTGTATCGACATTGCTGGACAGCACGGCGGCAATAACGCTGAGGTCCATGGCCATGTCGGTGACCCGTAGGCCGCCGGCAATGTTCAGGAAGACATCCTTCTGCATGAGCTTGAAGCCCACGCGTTTCTCCAAAACCGCCAACAGCATGTTCAGGCGGCGCTGGTCGAAGCCGGTGGCAGACCGTTGCGGCGTGCCGTATGCTGCTGATGATACGAGGGCCTGCGTCTCGACGAGGAAGGGGCGCACCCCCTCGATGGCGCTGCTGATGGCCACGCCAGAGAGTCCGTCGTGGTCTTCTGTCAAGAGCAGTTCCGACGGGTTGCTGACCTGTCGCAGACCGCTCTGCTGCATCTCGTAGATGCCCAGCTCCGAGGTGGAGCCGAAACGGTTCTTGATGCTGCGCAGGATGCGGTACATGTAGTGCTGGTCGCCCTCGAACTGGATGACGGTATCGACGATGTGCTCCAGGATCTTCGGTCCCGCCAGCGTTCCCTCTTTCGTGATATGGCCGATGAGGATGACGGGCACGCCGCTGGTCTTGGCGAAGCGCAGCAACGCTGAGGCACACTCGCGGACCTGGGCAATGCTGCCGGCACTGCTCTCCACGTCCTCGGTGCTGATGGTCTGGATGGAGTCGATGACCACGAGTTCGGGCTGTACCTCCTTGATTTGGTCGAAGATGGCTTCTAAAGAGTTCTCGCAGAGGATGAGAAGGCCTTCGGCTTCCCCCTCTAAACTCCCCCGGCCTTCGGCCACTCCCTCTAAATTAGAGGGGGAGTGGCTTAACCGTTCGGCACGCATCTTCAGCTGATGGGCGCTCTCCTCACCGCTGACGTAGAGCACTTTCTTGGGTGTCGGGTTCTGGGGCGTGGCTGATGAGATGCTCAGCATGGTCTGCAGGGTGAGCGTCGATTTGCCGATGCCGGGTTCACCGCCTAACAGCACGATGCTGCCGGGCACCAGTCCGCCGCCCAGGACGCGGTTCAGTTCTGCGTCGAGCATGTCGATGCGTGGGTCGTCGTGCGCCGAGATGTCTTTCAGCCGCAGCACCTTGGCAGCGTCACGCCCTCTGCTGGAGATTCCTCCAGCAGCGCCAAAGCCCCCCCTCCCTTTGGAGGGGGCTGGGGGGAGGTTCCTTATCTCCTTGAACGTGTTCCACTGTCCGCAGCTGGGACATTTACCAATCCATTTCGGTGACTCCTGTCCGCAGTTTTCGCAGACGTACATTGTCTTTTCTTTTGCCATAACGGGTACAAAGGTACAAAATAAAGTGAAAAGTGAATAGTGAAAAGTGAAAAATTTGCTGCCGCTATGGAGAAACTCAATTAAATTATGTACCTTTGCAGCGAATTATGAAACAACTAATGACAGTCATAGTCTGTCTGCTGTTGCTGGCAGCCTGCGGACAGAGCTATGAGGAGACAAAACGTATAGCCCGTGAGAACCGCATAGAGGCAAACCGGCGTGAGACGGCGGCGCTGAAGATAGCAGTGCTGCCGACGTTGGATTGTCTGCCGCTGTTTGTGGCGCAGCACTACCACTTGTATGACTCGCTCATCGGTGGTGTGCGCCTGAAATACTTCAATGCACAGATGGACTGCGACACCGCCATGCTGCGGGGCAGGGTAGAGGGCTGCGTGACCGACCTGGTGAGGGCCAAGAACATGGAGCGACAGGGACTGAAGATTCGCTATTCGGCAGCCACCAATGCCTACTGGCAGCTCATCAGCAACCGCAATGCCCGTGTCCGCCAGCTGAAACAACTGGAAGAAAAGATGGTGGCGATGACCCGCTATTCCGCCACAGACTTCCTGACCGACCGCGTGGTAGATTCGGTGAAGTTGCAGGACGAGCATGTGTTCCGTGTACAGATCAACGACATCGGGGTGAGAATGCTGATGTTGCAGAACAACGAGATGGACGCCCTCTGGCTGACAGAGCCGCATGCCACCGCTGCGCGGAACATGAAGCACCATGCCGTGATGGACAGTAGGAAGTTGGGCGTGCAGTTAGGTGTGCTGGCGTTCCGTGAAAAGGAAATGCGCCGGCAGGGGCGCACCCAGCAGTATCAGTTGTTCATTCAGGCCTATAACCAGGCTTGTGACTCCATCAATAAATATGGTATAGCACATTTCCGAAATCTGATTGTCGAGAAGTGCAACGTCAAGGGTGAGACCGTTGACTCGCTGCCGAAGACGATACGCTATCAGCATGCACGAGGACCGAGGGAGCAGGATGTGCAAGTGGTGGAGCAATGGCTGAATAAGGGAAAAGTGAAAAATGAATAATGGGAACGACAGATATTTCACTGCAACGAATATTCCGACAGCTCTCTGAGGGCAATGTCGGCATGGTCATCGCTGAGACGGAGACCTATCTCGCAGCGTGGCCAAATCCGCAGACCTCTGAAAAGCTGGCCGTCATCAAGCAGGACTACCAGCTGATGGCTGACTACTGGGCGCGTGGCGTCCAGGATCCGCTTCTGGCGGAACAATACCAACGGCTCTTGCAGCGCCTGTATATGGTGTGTGCTAATATCTCGATATACCGCCACATGAGTGCCTCGTCGTATCTGAAAGCCCTCTATACCGGTGTGCGTCAGAAAGACCGTACCTGGTCCATGACGGCTATCCGTCAGGAAATGGAGGGTTTCGTTACTGACCTGGCCATGCTGGAACTGGAGCCGGAGGAAAACCGTGAGGCCCGCCGGACGGAGATACACCGCCAGCACCGCCAACAGATGAACCAGTTGTTCAACTACGTGCTGACGTCGCATATCTGGACGCCGGGCATCGGTAACGACATGCAGGAACTGCTGCTGTCGCCGACTGTTGACAGCAACGACCAACAGCTGATCGTCTCTGCCGTCATGCTGTCGCTGATGAACCGTTTCGACATGGTGAAGTTCCAACTGCTGGTGGAGGTCTATCGCCAGTCGCAGGACGAGGCAGTACGCCAGCGGGCCCTGGTGGGGTGGGCATTGTCGATAGACGATGACTTCCTGGATGTCTATCCCGAGCAGCGCGAACTGATAGGCAGTCTGCTGCAGTCGAAGAAAGCCTGCCGCGAACTGACTGAGCTGCAGATTCAGTTGGTTTATGCCCTCGATGCTGAGAAGGAATCGAAAACTATCCAGCAGGAAATCATTCCCGACCTGCTGAAGAACAATGCGCTGCGTATCACACAGAATGGTATAGAAGAGGTGGAGGAAGACCCGTTGGAAGACGTGCTGCACCCCGATGCTGCCGAACAGCGCATGGAGCGACTGGAGGCATCGATACAGCGCATGGCTGACATGCAGCGACAGGGCGTTGACATTTATTTCGGCGGCTTCTCACAGATGAAGCGCTACCCGTTCTTCTACGACATGTCTAACTGGCTGGTGCCGTTCTACCTGCAGCATCCTGACATTGCACAGCATGTGCAGAATGCCGGCCATGAGACTTTCCTGCAACATGTCATGCACAACGGCCCCTTCTGCAACAGCGACAAATACTCTTTTGTCATTGCCTTCCAACAGGTCGTTGACCGCTTGCCGGAAAACATCCGCGAGATGATGGAGCATGGCGAGGCCAAGCTGGCTGGCATGGAGTCGATTGCCGAGGAAGAACAGCGGTCGCCGGCCTATATCCGTCGCATCTATCTGATGGACCTGTACCGTTTCTTCCGTCTGTTTCCTAACCGCTCAGCACTCTGCAATCCCTTTGACACGGCCAAGGAGCCGTTGGGCATGTGTCTCTTCTTTACTTCCGACCTGTTCCGTGGAACACCTCTGGAGCGCAACAAGCGCGAGGTGGCAGCCCTGCTCATCAAACGGAAACTGACGCTGCCTGCCGCGCAGCTGTTAGACAGTTTTCCGCAGGAGATGCACGACGTGCAGTACTTCCTGTGGCAGTCGAACTATGAGGAAGCCCTCCGTCTGGAACCCAATAACGAACGTGCGCTGGCAGGACGTGCCAGGGAGTTTTTCCACCAAGGCATGTACGATGCTGCCGAGGAAGACTACGAACAACTCATGATGCTGTTCCCGGGCAAGGTGAGCTACATGCTGAACAGAGCAGTGTGCCTGTTGCACATGGAAGACTATGAGGAAGCCCTGCGACTGCTGTATCAGTTGAACTATGAACATGCTGACGATGTCAACGTACAGCGGGTACTGGCGTGGACGCTGACCTGTGCAGGAAAGCCGGAACAGGCTGAGAAATACTTTGTGCAACTGACGGAGAACCGTCAGGCTTCGGGTGAAGATTGCGTGAACTATGCCTGTTGTCTGTGGCTGTTGGGCAAGATTCCAGAGGCTGCCGAGAATTTCGCCAAGTATCTGGGCTCCTTGGGTGACGGCTACGATAATATGGATAGTGCCTTCAACCGCGAATGGCTGCACGAACGTGGCATCACCGATATTGACATCAAGATGATGCAAGGACTGGTGGCTTTTTTATAAGAACGGCTGTAGCAGGTGGGCAAACCATCCACGGAACTTCTGCCAGCCAGTTCGTATCTCATTCCACGTTTCGTCGTTTAACTGAAAACTCTGCTGCTTGTCACGCCAGAACATGTCGTCCAGTTCACGGGTAGTGGCACGGTCCAGAATGACAGCATTCTCCTCGAAGTCGCACTTCAGGCTGCGGGCATCCAGATTGGTGCTGCCCACCGTGCAGTAGCGACCATCGACCATCATAATCTTTGAGTGGTGGAAACCAGGCTTATAAAGCCAGATAGTGGCACCACGCTTCTGTAGTTTGCGGGCCTGATAGAGGGCACAGTCAGGCGTCAGGGGAATGTCGCTCTTTGACGACAGCATGATTTCCACCTTCACTCCGCGGCGGATGGCCTTGGTGAGTGCCCGTGTCACCGTGGGGATGAGCGTGAAGTAGGGGTTGATGATGTGGATGGAGTCGCGTGCCTGGTTGATGGCGTTGATATAGAAGGTACGCATGATTTTCGGCGTCTTGTGCGGCTCGCGGTTGATGATGCCTGCCATCTTACTGCCACGGGTAGTCGTGGTGTCGGGCTTCAGACCCTGAAAATGCGTGTCGGTGCCACCGGTGAAGTATTTCGCTCCTCCGACATTCTGTTTTGTAGTGCGGTTCCAGATTCTGAGGAAGATGGTCTGCAGTTCGTTGACGACATCGCCCTCCAACCGGCAGTGCATGTCACGCCATTCGCCCACCTGTTCCGTACCTTTTATATAATAGTCGGCGACATTCATGCCACCCGTATAGGCTATCTTGCCGTCGATGACCACAATCTTGCGGTGGTCGCGGCCATAGATGTGGTTTACCCACGGAAAGCGGATGGGGGAGTATTCCACAATCTCGATGCCGTCCTCACGCAATGGCTTCAGGTGGCGCTTCTTCAGCGGCTGGTTGTTGGAGTCGTTGCCGAAACCGTCGAACATGGCCCGTACCTCTACACCCTCCTTGCACTTCTCGCGCAGCAGGTCGAACAGCAGGAAGGCGATGGAGTCGTTGCGGAAATTGAAGTATTCCAGATGGATGCTGCTCTTGGCCTGACGGATAGCCTGGAACATGTCGTCGAATTTCTGCTGGCCGGACATGAGCAGGGTGACGCTGTTGTTATGTGTGAAGTGGATGCCACTCTCACGCAGCGTCTGGACGATGAGCGAATCGGTAGTCTTTTGCGCAGTCTGCGCAAAAGAAATGAGAAATGAGAAATGAGAAATGAGAAATATTAATGTGAATGTTTTTTTCATTTATCGTTTGTTCTTCAGTCTGTATTCCAGTGGCGTCATGCCGTACTTCTCACGGAAGATGTTGATGAAGTTCTCGGCAGTCATGAAGCCCACGTTGATGGCCAGCTCGCTGAGGTTGATATTCGTTGTTACCAGTAGCGTGCAGGCATGCTTCAGACGCAGTTCGCGCACGACCTCGGCAGGGGTCTTGGTGGTGATGCTGCGAATCTTGTGGAAGAATGGCACGCGGCCCATTCCCATGGCGGAAGCCATTTCCTCGAGACTGATCTGGCCACGGCTCATGTTCTGAAGGACATACTGCTCGACGTTGCGCATCAGCTGCTGGTCCATCGTGCTGTTCATGGAGTAGTCGCCAAGGGTCTTGCCATCGTAATACTGGTCTGCAATCGACATGGGCGCATTCTCGATAGGAGCCTTGGTCTCTTCCTCCTGCCGGTTTCCTTCAGCCGCCGTGTCTGCTTCCGACTGGTCGGAAGGCTGGGTGCCCTGCAAGTCGTTGTAGTCGATGGTGGCCGTCGTCATACTGGCATTGTGGCCCTCCAGCATACGGGTCTCGTAGCCTTCGATGAAGTTTCCTTCCATTTCTAACGGACCGAGTCCCATCAGTTTGTTGAAGCGCATGACGGCTTCCTGGATATTGAAAGGCTTGGCCAGATACTCGTCGGCAGCCAGCGTGATGTTCTGGTCCACCATCTCCTGCTGGCTCAGCACACCGTCGGTCATCAGCACAAACTTCGTCTTGCCACGGCGTTCGTCCATCTTGAACTGGTTGCACAGTTCGCTACCCGTCATGGACGAGGGTCCCATGTCCTGTTTGCAAATCACAAGGTCGGCATCCAACATCTCGATATCGGGAAGTGCCTCCTTGATATTGTCATAGACGTGGAAGTTATAGACATCTTGCAAATGAGCATTGATAAAATGCAGGAATTCGTGGTTGTTGTCGATCATGACTACGCTGAACTTCTTGGCCAGGGCATCCATCTTTAGCGGTTTGATGTTTGCCGTCAGTTCCGGCTGGGCATTTGCCATGGCTATCACCTCGCCCCTGTCGTTCAGCTCCAGCTTGTCCTTGGCAGTAGATTCTGCCCGCTGTTCCGGATTCTCAAGGGTTGACTGCATCTCGGAGATACGTGTGATGATTTGCAGCAACTGGAAGTGCAGAGAGTTCAACTGTTCGCGGCCTTCCAGGTCTTGCTCTCTTTCTGCCAGACCGCCGATGATGGTTGTCATGCGGGCCATGGGCTGACGCAGTTCGTCGCTGGCTACCTTGATTTCGTCGCGCTGGCGTTTCAGTTCCTCGATGACGGTACGCTTGCGGTTCCATACGTCCTTGATACGCTTGATGCCCCATCGCCAGATAGCCACTATGACGATGAGCACAATGACATAGACACTCATCATCCATATCGACAGCCACCAGGGACGGTCAATGGTGATAGTCAGCGTACGCTCCTGGTTGCTCACGCCACCGTCGGCGCTGACGGCCTTGACGTGCAGGGTATATTTGCCGCTCTTCAGATGGTTGAACCTGACGCCATGCAACAGGGCATCGCCGTTGCGCCAGTCGTTGTCCAGACCTTCCATCCAGTACATGAACTGCAGACGCTCGCCCTGATTGTAGTTACCGGCGGCAAACTTGATGGTGAAGGTGTTCTGCGTGTTCTTCAGTTCTATCTTGTTGCTTTCGTTGAGGGCGGAAGTCAGGATGACGGTGCCGTCATAGGCATGACCCGTCAGGATTTCCTCTTCGTTGATGAACAGCTGGGTCAGCATGACGCGCGGCAGCGACTCCTGGTCGTCCTTGTCGTTCTTGCGAATCTTGTTGTAGCCGTAAAGACCGCCAAAAAGCACCGTGCCGTCCTTCTTCTTCAGGATGGCGCCACGGTTGAACTCATTGCTCTGCAGACCGTCGCCCGTGTCGTAGTTGTAGAGACCGTAGTTGAAGGTGCCGTCTTCGTGGTTACGCTGTACGACCACACGGCTCAATCCGTTGCTGGTGGTAATCCAGATGCTGTGGTTGTTGTCCTCTATGATGGCACAGATAGAGTTATTGCTAAGACCTTGTTTCTCAGTGATATAGCTCAGCTCGTCGTTGACGGTGTTCAGCACGTTGACACCCTCGCGGGTTCCTACCCACAGCAGTCCACGGGAGTCCTCATAGACCTGGGTGATGTAGTTGTTGGTGAAGGACTGCAGGTTCGACTTGTTACCTGTCAGCAACGTCTTTTCACGCGACGAGAGGTTCAGCATGATGAGACCCTCGGCAGTTCCGATGAACAGGTTGTTGTTCTTGCCATAGAACAACGTGGTGACGTTGTTGGTGTTCAGCATACCGTTCTCACGGGTATAGCTGGAGAACGTGTTCATCTTCGGGTTATACACCTGCAGACCGCCGTTGGTGGCTATCCAGAGGTTGCCGCTCTGGTCGGTGCTTAGGGCATTGATATGGTCGTCGATGATGGTCTTCATGCTGTCGCGTACCGTAGAATAGATGCGGCTGCTGCCATCTTTGATGCGTGTCAGTCCGTTCTGCTTGGAGCCAACCCACAGGCTGCCGTCAGCAGTCGATGTCATTGCGGTGACTTTGTAGCTGGCCAAAGGACCGTCGTAACCGATGATGCCCTTGTCGCTGGTGCCAAACCATATCTTGCCAGAGGCATCCTCTGCCATGGCGGTGATGTCGCCAACCAGTTCAGACTCAAACTTATAGATGTTGGTACCATAGTAGGCAAGGCCTGACTTCTCAGTACCCACCCACAGCAGGTCGTTGTTGTCGATGTAGAGGCTCTGAATACCTATGTTGTCTTGTTGTACGGCCTGGTTGTCGTTGTATTTCCGTGGCTGTACGTACTCCATCGTGTGGTCGTTGACTCTGGTACAAATCAGTCCTGAACGGTCAGTACCTATCCAGATGTTGCCGTTGCGGTCGCCCGTCATGCTGTTCACAATATGATCTACATCATTGCCGGTCATGCCGAGCTGGTTGCCGATGGTGGTGTCCCACGTGTTGGTGTTCTTGTTGTAGAGCATCAGCGTGCCCTGTCCGTAGAGCCAGATGTTGTCCATCTGGTCGGCGAAGGCCTTTAGCGTGATTGACTTACGCAGGTGTTCACGGGCGATGAAGTCCGTCTGCCAGACAGTATGCTGCTGGTGCATGATGTCGCAGCAAACGATGCGACCGTCCTCATAGATGACGAGGGCACCGTCGCGGCATTCGCTGATAGAGCATACCGTGCCTTGCGGAACGCCGTGGGCATCGTTGGTATAGCCGAACTCATAGCTGGTCTGCTGCTGCATGTTATAGGCAACGACGCCCTTGTTGGGAATGGCTGCCCACACATTCTTGTGCTGGTCGATATACACCACGTTGGGCTGTCCCTCGATACCCATGCGGGAATAGACCGGTTTCATGTCGCGCTCAAAGTTCTCCGTCTGCGGATGATAGACGCAGTAGCCTGCCGAGGTCTCTATCCACAAAGTACCCTCCAGCGTCTCCTGAATGCTGATGATGTAGCTGTCGGGTAGGGAAGAGCCGTCTTGCGAGTTACACTGGAAGTTCTTGAAAATGTAGCCGTCGTAACGGTACAGACCGGCTGGTGTGCCTAACCAGATGTAGCCACGCGAGTCTTTCAGTATGCAGTTGATCTGACTGCTGGTCAAGCCGTTGCGTGCATCTAATGTCTTGAACATATAGACACCTGCCGCTGCCATTGGCAGGACAAGCATGAGCAACAATAATATCTTTTTCAAGTGCTTCATATACTCTTTTTACGCTTTGTTCTATATTATATATAATAAGGTACGCACGTAATACTATTTATTATAGTACGCAGGCGTAGCGGTCAACGATGCCTAACAGGTGTCCTTCGCCGTCGCTTACCAGTACGTTGTGTATCTTGTGTTTGTTCATCAGCTTCTGAACCTCCGAAATCTTCGTCTGCGGACTGACGGTCTTCGGTGTTCGTGTCATAATGTCGCTGACGGTGCGGTCGAAGAACTCGGCCTGCCACTTCTCCATGGCACGGCGGATGTCACCATCGGTGATAAGACCTTCGATGCGACCGTCCTTGATGGCTACGCCCATACCCAGCTTGCCCTTGCTGACGTGGATGATGGCCTGTCCCAGGTGCATGTCGGAAGTAAGCAGCGGCAGGTTCTCGGTAATCATCACGTCCTGAGCGGTAGTCAGCAGGCGTTTGCCCAACTCGCCGCCCGGATGGAACTGTGCAAAGTCCTGCGGACGGAAGTTACGGCGCTCCATGAGGGCTACGGCCAGTGCATCGCCCATGACCAGCGTCGCCGTCGTGGAACTGGTAGGAGCCAGGTTCAGCGGACAGGCCTCTTTGCTCACGCTGACGTTCAGGTGGCAGGTGGCGTATTTGGCCAGTAGCGACTGCGGGTTGCCTGTCATGGCTATGATGGGTATCTGCATGTGCAGCACCATGGGGATGAAGCGCAGCAGTTCGTCTGTCTGTCCGCTGTTGGAGATGGCTACCACCACGTCGCCCATCGACATCACGCCCAAGTCGCCATGATAGACGTCCAGGGGGTTGATGAAGAATGACGGCGTACCTGTTGAGGCCAGCGTGGCAGCAATCTTCGCGCCGATGTGTCCGCTTTTGCCGACACCCGTTACGATGACCTTGCCGCGGCACTGCATGATAAGTTCAACGGCACGGTCGAAGTCGTCGTCCATCTTGGGTATCAGGTCCAGTACGGCCTGAGCCTCATCCTTGATACATTGTATGGCGTAGTCTTTCGTTGTCATGTTCAGTAGCAAATTATTCACTTTTCACTATCTTTACGACCAAATCGTAAAGCGCATCCAACTCCAGCATGTTGGCGGCATCGCTCAGGCCATGGTCTGGGTCAGGGTGAACCTCGAAGAAGAAACCAGTGGCACCGAAGGCCTTCGCGGCCATAGCCATCTGCGGTACAAAGCGACGGTCGCCGCCCGTCTTGCCGTCACTGCCGCCAGGACGCTGCACAGAGTGTGTGCAGTCCATGATGACGGTATCAGTCAGTTCCAGCATGTCAGGAATATTACGGAAATCTACCACCAGGTTGTTATAGCCCATCATGTTGCCGCGCTCAGTCAGCCATACTTCGCTGGCTCCAGCCTCGCGTACCTTTTCTAAAGGATAGCGCATGTCACGACCACTCAGAAACTGTGCCTTCTTGATGTTCACCGTGCGTCCCGTCTTTGCGGCGGCAATGAGCAGGTCGGTCTGGCGACACAGGAAAGCCGGTATCTGCAGCACGTCGCATACCTGTCCGGCAGGGGTAGCCTGCCAGGCTTCGTGGATGTCGGTCAGCACCCGCAGCCCGTATTTTGACTTCACGTCACTCAGCATCAGCAGGCCGTGGTCAATGCCCGGGCCGCGGAAAGAGTGCAGCGAAGTGCGGTTGGCCTTGTCGAAAGAGGCCTTGAAAATGATGTCAGTACCCAGCTGGCGGTTGATTTCAACCAGCTTGCGTGCCACGGTATCCAGCAGTTCAGCAGATTCTATGACACAGGGACCTGCAATGAGTGTATATTTCATTCCTTTTTTACATATAAATCCTTGCAAAGGTACTGATTTTTTTTGAAATAATCATGATTTTTATCAAATATTAAGCGAAAATGTAAAAAAGTCCTCAAAAAATTTGGTAGTTATATGTTTTTTTTCATATCTTTGCACCGAGTTAAGGATAACGGCAGGCGATCGCAAGGTCAAATGCCAATGTTAAATTTAAATTTTTAAAAAGAAATGAAAAAGTTTTTTATGACTCTCGCAGCTGTTGCTATGGCTGCAACAATGAACGCTCAAGGTTACATCGGTGGTGGTGTTGCTTTCCAGTCAGTATCTTATGATGGTAACAGCGAGTCTGCTTTCACTATCCTGCCTGAGATTGGTTACAACCTCGATGAGAACATGGCAGTAGGTATGGTTGTCGGTTATGGCGAGTCTGGTAAGGATGCAAACAAGGTGAAGAGATTCACTATTCAGCCCTACTTCCGTTATACTTTCGCTAAGTTCGACAAGGTGAACATCTTCGCTGACCTGGGTCTTGGTTACACTAACACCAAGTATGTTGAAGTTAAGAACAATACTTTCTATGTTGGTGTTAAGCCGGGTGTTGCTGTGAACCTCAATGACAAGCTGAGCTTCGTAACTCACGCTGGTTTCCTTGGCTGGCAGACTTCTAAGGATGACACCGATGGCGCTAAGGCCGTTAACACTATTGGTCTGAGCGTTGACGCTACCGACCTGAGCTTCAGCCTCTACTACAACTTCTAATCCATTAGAATTTAGTTAAATTTTTAATAATTGGGATGTGTCAGCAATGGCACATCTCTTTTTTTGTAGCCCTTCATCTTCGCGAAGAGGCTGTTTACGCCAGGGAAGAGGCTGTTTACGCCAGGGAAGAGGCTGTTTACGCCAGGGAAGAGGCTGTTTACGCCAGGGAAGAGGCTGTTTACGCCAGCGAAGAGGCTGATTACGTCAGCCAAGCGTCTGATTATTGAATTTGATAAGGACTATTCGTTGTCTTTGTTATTCTTCTTTTGCTTGCGACGATTCATCCATCCGTCAATAAAAGAGAAGATAACGAAGGAGAATAGTCCTGCGATGATACCATCCGTAATACTTCCCGTAGCGGGCATCAACAGAATCGTCAGGAAGGCGGGCATGGTCTCTTGAGGACGGGCCAATCGGATGTGGCGTATAGAGCCAAAGAGGTAGAAACCTGCCATTACCATGATAGGAGCAGTAGCTGCAGCAGGAATGGCCAGGAACAATGGTGCCAAGAAGAGGCTAAGCATGAAGCAGATGGCGATGACCAGTGCAGTAAGGCCTGTGCGACCACCCTCAGCGACACCTGTGGCACTCTCCACGTAGGTCGTTACCGTACTACATCCTAGACAAGCGCCAGTCATGGTGGCTATGGCATCGCTCAGCATGATGCTGCGCATGTGGGGAATACGACCATTCTTGCGGATGTGGCCTGAGTTAGCCATCAGACCCACCACCGAACCCAGTGTGTCGAACACATCGAAGAAGAGCATGGTGAGCACACACACCCACAGGTCGGGTGTGAGCAAGTCTTCCCAAGAAAACTGGCAGAAAAGCGGGGCAGGAGATTTTGGCATACTGAAAAGATGGTCAGGAACAGTCGTTACGCCAAATGGAATACCAATAATGGTGATGATGATGATGGTGAGTATCAGACCACCACGTATATGGAGGACGATAAATGTACCGGCAAGGATTAGACCCAGCAAGAATAACAGTGAGGGGGCACTGACGAGTGTGTTGATATGATTGAAGAAGGTTCCTTCAGCCATCAGACCACTGTTCTTGAATCCTATCGTGGCGATGAAGAAGCCAATACCTGCGGCAATGGCATATTTCAGTGAGGCAGGCATCATCTCAAAGATGATCTGTCGTAGGTTGCTGATACAGAGCAGTACGAAGAGCATACCTTCAAGAAGTACAGCCGTGAGGGCAAATTGCCACGAATAGCCCAACGATATACATACTGTCTGGACGAAGAACATGTTGAGGGCCAGTCCTGGTGCCTGCCCGATGGGACGCTTGGCCAGAAAAGCCATGAGCAGCGTGCCAATCGTCGTCGCCAAAATGGTGGCTGTGAGCAGAGAGTCCAAAGGGAACCCTTGTGCAGCAAGTGGCGCGAACATGATGGGCATCAGCGCCAAGATGTACGACATGGTGGAAAAGGTGGTGAGGCCTGAGAGCACTTCTGTTTTCAAACTATGTTGCTGTAGGGAGAATCCTACCAATGAGAATAATTTAGCTTTCATGATGATAAATTATGAATTATGCATTAAGCATTATGAATTAAGCATTAAGAATTAAGCATTATGCATTGGAATAATGAGGTCGAACTTAGAACCTCCTGTATGATTAGTGTCAAGAGTCAGCGTACCTTTGAGGCGATCGGCTATCATGCGGGCAATGGCCAGACCAAGACCAATGCCTTGTGAGAAACTGTCAAGTTTGGAGAACCGTTCAAAGATAAAATCTTTTTTGTCTTTGGGAATGCCGGGGCCTGTGTCGATGACGGAGAAGTGCATCTGACCATCGTCAAGGCTCAGACGTAGAGTGATGCTCCCCTGAGTGGTGAACTTGGCTGCATTGTCAAGGAGTTTGGAAAGAGCAACCTGGATCATGTGGGGATAGGTGCTTAACAACTGCTCATCAGGAATGGTACACTCACTGTTCAACTTGACGCCTTCGGCAGCCAGTTGGCTGATAGAGTCCATTGCCTGTCCCACCATAGCAGACCCAAGACATGGTTCTGGAAGCGGTAGGTCGGCATTGCTCTCCAGGTCAGAGATGAAGATGAGGTTGTCGAGAATCTTAGTCAGCAGTCGTGCATTGTTCTCTATGCTCTGACAGCAGCTGATGCGTTCTTCTTCTGGAATCTCTATGCCTGGCGTGGTCAGCAGCTGCGTGAAACCGTTGATGGCATTGAGGGGTGTGCGTATCTCATGTGTCATGCTTTGGATGAACGATGTCTTGGCTATTGATGCAGCCTCGGCACGGTCACGCTCTATGGCCAGCTGTTTGTTTTGTGCCACCACCACGTTGCGCTCGCGCTGCAGTTGTTGGTTTTTGATTTCCAGTCTGCGCGTCCAGCGACTGTTAATAGTGAGGAATGCCAACAATGCCACTATTCCAAGTATCATGGCGACACCACCAGTGGTGAACCGCGAACGCTGTTGCAACAACTCGTTCTGTGTCTTTAGCTCATTGATGCTGGTTGTCGTTGTTGTGTCAGTGGCTTGTACAGTACCATATTGGCTGGTTGTCGTCATTGTAAGGATGAATACTGTCAACAATATGATTCTCGCAAGTTGATGCCCATCTGTCTTTATTAGTTCTCTCATATCTATTAGTTGTGTTTTTTACTTTCTACTTTTCACTCTTGATATGTACGTCCTGCTGTGGGAACGGTATCTCAATGTTGTTGGCGTTCAGCGTGTCGTAGATGGTATTCAGCACGTCACTGACCACGTAGGACTTCTTGACGGCGTCAGCCCAGACGAACATATTGAAGTTGATGCCAGAGTCGCCCAGCTGGCCGACTACTGACTTAGCCTTCTTGGAAGGATCCATCCACTTGTGGTGCAGGTTGTTGACGGCATCGTCAACCAGCGACATGGCCTCTTGCAGATTAGTGCCGTAGGCCACTCCGTAGGGTACCAGTTGCAGCACGTAGCCGTGGTTGCGCGTCAGGTTCTTGTAGTTCTTCGAGAACAGCTGTGAATTCTGGAAGGTGATGACCTCACCATAGAGTGACTCAATGACCGTTGACGTGTAGCTGATGCTGGTCACCTTACCCATTGTGCCATCCACCTGTATCCAGTCGCCCACCTTGATGCGGCCCGTCATGAGCGATATACCGTAGTAGATGTTCTCGATGATGTCCTTGGAGGCGAAACCGATACCGGTTGACAAACCGCCAGTGACAACCAACAGCCACTCCATGCTGATGCCCAGTAAATTCATGGTGATAAGGAACCATGTACCCCAAACCAGTACCTGGACGACGTTTTTACCCATCACCTCGCGGCTGGCCGCTGTGGTCGGGTCCTTAATCTGGTAGTGCATGCGTAGCAGTTTCAGGGCGGTCTTGTTCAGATAGGCGAAGAAGAACCACAGACCGATGACCAGGATGATGGAGATGATGCTCAGCTTCAGGTTCGAGAAGTTGACGAAGTTGGTGCGGAATATCTGCCAGCAGAGGTCGCTCAGGTTGAACACGTCAGCAGCCCAGTAGATGCTCAGCATGATGGACGACACGCTCATGATGGGCAGTGCCACCTGATATACCAGGTCGTAGAGCCAGGTCTGGGTGACCGGCTTGTCGTCGTAGCGCTTTTTGATACGGTAGAGTTTCAGATACTGCGTGGCACAGGTAATGGTCAGCACGCAGGTCAGCTGCATCATCCACCAGATCAGCATCTGCACAGCCAGCAGCGTATAGCCCATCCACGAGCATACCACGCTGGCCAGGAAAACGACCAGCGAGATATAGGTATAGAACATGTCGCTGCGTGGAATGTTCTGGTTGTGGCGACGGATGACGCTCCACTGCCACAAAGCACACAGCAATAGGATGGGGGGAAAGAGCATGCTCACCAACTCGTTGGGGATGAGGATGATGCGGAATACGATGACCAGGAAACTGACAAACAGCAGGGGAGTGTAGATGCGGAAAGCACTCCTGATTTGGTTGCCCTTTACGCGCAAGAGCAGCGAAATGAGGATGACGCCGAGCAGCCAAGCATAATTCACCAGCAGGTTGGACGCCATGATGATGAAGTTCTGGTTGGTGACAACCCGCATGATACCTAAGAGGAGGGCAAAGGTGATGGTCGTGGTGGCCATCGTGATACAGGCCCGTTTCTTCATAAACTCCTTGGTACGCAAGCGCTTGGGAACAATAAAGCGGATGGCTGCGAGGTTGAGCATGGTGGCCAGGATGGCGTAGAGGATGACAGAGAACAGCAGACCGAATATCCAGCGGCTGTCCCACTGTGAGTTTTCCGTCGGTCTGTACTTCTTCTGAACGGTTCGCTTCATGGCCTGCCATTTCTGTCCCCAGTTGGCGACGATGGCCAGGTAGTTGTCGTTGCCGTTGCGGAAGATGCTGGTCTGTATGTCGTTATAGCGTTTCTGCGCATAGTCGTTCAGCCGTGCCAGCCGCTGTTCCGTCATGTCGTAGTAGGTGATGTAGTCCTGCAGGGTCTGCCTGTTTTCCTCCAGCGAATTACGGATGTTGGTGGCCAGTGTCAGACAGACGTTACGGTCGGTCTTCACCCGTTGGCTCATATCGCCGATGCGCATGGCTCGCAGACTGCCTATCAGCGAGTCATAGCGGGCGATGTCTGTCTCCGTTTTCTGCATAAACACCTTGAAGGGCAGCTGTTGCTGGTGGAAATTCTGGTATTGCTCGGTGGCCTCGTGGCAGGCGTAAGTCAGGTCGAACACATAATCCTGTTTCTGTGAGTAGAGCATCAGCGAGTTCTGGTTCGACTGCTGCAGGGCCGACATCAGCTGGTTGCGAACGTTCTCGCTCATGCGGCGGTTCATCTCTATCTGTCCTGACAGTTCGCGGTGGTAGGCGGTCAGTTCCTTGCGCAGAATTTGCAGAGTCTGCTCCAGGTCTTTTTCTTTCAGCACGGCATGGGCCTGCAGGGCAAAAACGATGATTCCCAGTATGATGATGAGTCTTTTCATTCTTCAAAAGCCAAAAAGTTGCTGCAAAGGTAAGAAAATTTATAATAAAAGATTTATGATTTACGAATTTTTTTGTATCTTTGCAGAAAAATTTGTAAACATTTTATTCTAATGATATGATTCTTATCGCTGATAGTGGTAGCACAAAGACCGACTGGACACTTCTCAACCAGTCACCGCGACAAGGTAACGGCGTTATAGCCACGTTTCACACTCAGGGCATTACTCCTATTCACCAGACACCGGAGCAGATTCGGCAGATTATCGGACAGGAGCTGATGCAGCAGCTATCCTCCTTTCCCCGTGCCAAACTCATTGACTCGGGCGTTTTGGAGACTCCGTTGCTGTCGAACCTCAGCGTGGTGTTCTATGGCAGCGGCTGTACGCCGGCCCATGCTCCTCACATGCGTCAGCTACTTATCAGCGTACTTTCCTCGCAGAAAGTCGAGGTGTATAGCGACCTGATGGGTGCTGCCCGTGCCCTTTGTGGTCGCAGCGAGGGCATTGCCTGCATATTGGGAACTGGTGCCAACAGCTGTCTCTACGACGGTGAGAAGATCGTGCAGAACACGCCGGCATTAGGCTATATTCTGGGCGACGAGGGTAGTGGTTCCGTATTGGGACGTCTGTTCATGAATGCCATTTTCAAGAATCCTGACTTCGCCGCTATCCGTGACGAATATCTTGCCAAGGAAAAACTGACGCAGGCCGATGTTATCCGAAAGGTCTATCATGAGCCTTTGGCCAACCGTTTCCTGGCTACTACCTCTTTATATATAGCTGAGCATATTGACAATCCGCTGTTGCATCGCCTGGTAGTTGACAACTTCCGCAGCTTCTTCCGTTGTAACATCAAGCCCTATCGTCGCCTTGACTTGCCCGTCAGTTTCGTGGGCAGTATGGCACACCTCTATCGTCCGCAACTTGAAGAAGCTGCTGCCGCTGAGGGCTTCCAGTTGGGCAATATCGTACAAAGTCCGTTAGAAGGGTTGGTGGAGTATCATAGTCAAATGTAACTGAGATGCGTAACAAATGGTGGATGATAGCCGCTGTGCTATGGGCCGTGGTGGCCTGTCAGGAACAGCAGGCTGCAGAGAGTGACTTCGTGCGGGTGGAGAACGGACACTTTGTCCGTGACGGCAAACCATACTATTATGTAGGTACTAACTTCTGGTATGGTGCCATCCTGGCCTCAGAAGGTCAGGGCGGCAACCGCGAACGCTTGGCGAAGGAACTCGACGAGATGAAGCGCATGGGCATTGACAACCTGCGCATTCTCGTGGGTAGCGACGGCGAACGTGGCATCAAGACAAAGGCAGAGCCAACCCTTCAGGTCAGACCTGGTGAATATAACGACACCATACTGGCCGGACTTGACTACCTGTTGCAGGAGATGGGCAAGCGGCAGATGGTGGCCGTGCTCTACCTGAATAACTCGTGGGAGTGGAGTGGGGGCTACAGCTTCTATCTGGAACATGCCGGAGCCGGCAAACAGCCGCGACCTGACGATGTGGGCTACCCAGCCTTTATGGAGGCCATGTCGAAATATGCCACTAACGAGAAGGCTCACCAGTTGTTCTACGACTATGTGCGCTTCATCGTAAGTCGTACCAACCGCTATACGGGCAAGAAATACGTTGACGACCCGGCTATCATGTCGTGGCAGATAGGCAATGAGCCGCGAGCCTTCAGCCGTGAGGCATTGCCTGCCTTTGAGAAGTGGCTGGCCGAGGCCTCCGCACTCATCCGCTCGCTGGACCCCAACCACCTCATTTCCATTGGCAGCGAGGGTTCGTGGGGTTGTGAAAATGACTACGATAGTTATGCCCGTATCTGTGGCGACAAGAATATTGACTACTGCAACGTGCACCTGTGGCCCTACAACTGGGGATGGGCTAAGCCCGACTCGCTCATTGAGCATCTGCCGCGTGCCTGCCAGAATACCAAGGAGTATATCGACCGCCATTTAGCCATCTGTGATTCCCTGAACAAACCGCTGGTCATGGAGGAGTTCGGCTATCCGCGTGACGGTTTCTCGTTTGCTCTCACCAGTACTACTACGGGTCGTGACGGCTATTATAAGTACGTGTTTTCGTTAGTGGCCGACAATGCTGAGCAGGGCGGCAAGTTTGCCGGCTGCAACTTCTGGGGCTGGGGCGGCTATGCTCAGCCGCGTCATGAACAGTGGCAGGTAGGCGATGACTATACGGGAGACCCGGCCCAGGAGGCACAGGGGCTGAACAGCGTGTTTGTCAGCGACAGTACCACGCTGGCCGTTGTTAAGGAGCAAGTGGAGCGTATGCAAAACGTGCGGAAAGAAAAATAAATGGCGTTTTATTTTGTATTTTGAACACTTATTCGTACCTTTGCACTCGCTAATAATAGAATAAGGTATAGAATAAGGTGAATCAGGAAATAGAACGCAGGCGAACTTTCGCCATTATATCGCACCCCGATGCTGGTAAGACCACACTGACAGAGAAGTTTCTGCTCTTTGGCGGACAGATTCAGGTGGCGGGTGCCGTGAAGAATAACAAGATCAAGAAAACCGCTACTTCTGACTGGATGGATATTGAGAAGCAGCGTGGTATCTCAGTGTCAACCTCTGTGATGGAGTTTGACTATACCCCCGAAGGATCTGATATAGAATACAAGGTCAATATCCTCGACACCCCAGGTCACCAGGACTTTGCCGAGGATACCTACAGTACACTGACTGCTGTGGATTCAGCGATTATCGTGGTGGACGGTGCCAAGGGTGTAGAGACGCAGACGCGTAAGCTGATGAATGTGTGTCGTATGCGTAATACGCCCGTCATCATCTTCATCAATAAGATGGACCGTGAGGGCCGTGACCCGTTCGACCTGTTGGACGAACTGGAGCGGGAATTGGAAATCAAGGTACGCCCTCTGTCGTGGCCCATCAACCAAGGTGCCAAGTTTAAGGGCGTGTATAACATCTACGA
>JAEEGL016246855.1_pt1 | contig 24857 bp, 14 predicted proteins | sample 9134231 | NCBI WGS metagenome assembly JAEEGL01 (sample SAMN16246548, study PRJNA631951) | gut metagenome | biome: gut microbiome; feature: rumen; material: fiber-attached | host: Bos | place: Iran: Karaj | collected 2018-10
TAAAGAAGGTCGTTCCTATTGTTTCCTTGATTATGTAGGCTCTGATCCAGAATATCATCGCGATTTTACTTGGATGTTTAAATGTGGCTGGGGTAGACCTCTCCAGTGGGGAACCATAGCTCATGAAATGCTTCACGCTTTTGGTGCCTTTGATTTATATGAGCGAGAAAACTACAGAAGAGAACAGTCTGATGCAGCAAAGAAATATTATGCCAACGAAATTATGCTTACTGGTGGTAATAGCGATATAAACAAATGTTATATTTCTCCAATTACAGCCTGGAAAATCGGGATAGGTGAAAAATCTAAAGCTATGGATTTTTATGTTCCTGACGGCTGGTCATTCGATTGAAAGGCTTTAAGTAATAAAAAAAAGAGCACTTTATAAAGTGCTCTTTTTTATAATAACAAGTTTGATAAAATCCTCTTTGGATTAACTATGATATGCTTTATATTTATTTTGAAAGATAAAGCATTAAATTATCATACATTTCAGGGGTTTCATGTTCAAAGGGTGGGGGACCAGGCATTGCCATATTGATATCACTGTCAGGGTATTGGTAGTCTGTAAAATTACAGCAGCCGATTAAAACTGCTCTGCCTTTGCCAACATTTTCCATACCCATCATTGGAATACCAGAACCTTTTTCATACATTACAGCAGGCTTTTTCGGAAAACCGTCTACGTTAAATGTATCGTCATCGCCTTTTACAAGTATGGTTACATCATCTTTTTCGTTTAAACATCTCTTGTCGCGATGGATTAAAGAACAAGAACCCCAGAAAATAAGCTGTTTTACACCTTTCATTATAGGGCTTTCGCTGTTCACTACATGCGCGATTACACCCCAGGGCTTGTTTGTTTTGTTGGTCTGGTCGTGTATCTGGTCGTCGTTAAAACGCATTATTGCACCAGATAAATCTAAGACGTGATTAAGGGTTTTTGTTCCTCTAAGTTTTGAGGAATCCCAAGCGCAGCCCATAACTAGATTGCCGCCTTCTTTGCACCATTCGCTGATAGCTTCTGCTTCTGTTTCCAAGTATTTAAGACTTGGGTCTGGAAGAATTACTGTGCCAAATTTCTTAAGCATGCTGGGTTTTAAAAGGTTTAATGTATAATAAACTTTTAAACCGCATTTAGTCATGTGTTTTTCAAAGGTTTTCATCTTGTCGCCTGAAGCGTTTCCATGAGCGGCATCAATTAGAATGTTTATCTTTTTTTCTGATTCCAGTGCTTCATAATGCATTGGAACTTTTTTTGACGGAATACGCTTGTCGGGATTCTTCCCTGTAACCCAGCACAATGCATTGTAAGCAATCTGAGGGTGAGAATAGCAGAATGAATCATAGCTGTCATGAAGCTTTTTGCCCTTAGCTCCCTGGGTTCTTTCGCTGCCAGTTCCGTCATCGAAAGGAGAACTGTCTGCTATAGCAAAAACTCTGCCTTTACCATATTCAGAAACAACTATATAAGGTGATTTTGTTATAGCACTGTAAACCAAACCTTCTGCCTTTGCATCAGGTGCTTCAAAAACATCATAAGTTCCGCCTGCCCAGACACCTACTGCTCTGAAACCATACATAGCAGGGTGTTGCTTGTTGACTTTCCCTGCTAATGGAGCTTCGTAAAGGATAACATCTTTTTGTATCTTAAAACCGAAATTGGGAGTAAAACTGTTGAATATTCTTACAGAATCCCAACCGTTTCTGTTTCTATCTGAATGGTCGTGATCGCCTATAATGAACAAACCTCCGCCATTTTTAACGAAATCAACGAAAAGCTTCATTTCCTCTTCTGAATAAGGGTTATTTGGTTCTGCCAAAATGATTGCTTCATAATTGCTTAATAAATCAGATGTAAAAAGGCCATCTTTGGCTTTAGCGCTCAAATCATCTATTTCAAAACCTTCCGTCTTAAGCATATCTGCCATTTCGGAATAAGCACCATCTGTAACCCAGTCTGCATTTTCTGCGGTTTGTCCATGAGTGTCATCATATATGACTTTTATTGCAAATGCTTTATTACAAAGCAACAATAAGAAGAGCACGAGACAAAACACTAATCGTTTTTTCATTTTTTGTTTTCCTTTTCTTAGGCGGATTTTGTTCATTAAACTTATTTAGAACTATTATTCCTCTGAGATGATGTCTTTTGCTTCTTCTCTTTCATCATCATCTTCTTCTTCATTTTCATTTTCATCTTCATCTTCATCTTTTTCATTCTTATCATCTTCTGATAAATTATTATCAGATTCTTTTTCTTTATTTTTAGGTTTGTCACCTTTAACTAAGTATTTAAAGAAATCTTCAAAATCAATAGACCATACATTTAAGATTCCATTAAAGTTTGTATGCATAAATAAAGTTTCTTGGCTGATATCCGAATTTGTTGAACGAATATTATAGTCTTGCATGAATTTAAGATAAAGTCTTGTCTGGCCCTGCGGTTTGTTTAGGAAAAATATGTAATTATAGCATTGGAAAGGGTAGGGGGATGGTCTGAAGTTATATACTATCCCATTAAAAGTTGTTTCACCCTGTTTATATAAGCCTATAAACCAGACGCTATAGAAATCATCTGTAAAAAGCAGATTGCTATGACCATTTCCAGAATCATATACATTAGTATTTTTACTGTCTAGACTTCTATATACATAAAGATATTGCATTGGAAGCTGCTGAGGCTTAACTTTTTCTTGTTCTGTTCCTGATTCCTTCTTTAACTTGTCGGTTGGCAAAGGAGTTAAAAAAGCATTGAAAGTTTTACTCAGATCCCAGAAAGTTCCTGGAACTTCTGGCGCAACTAATTTCCCTTCAAGATACATAATCTGGTCTGTATTTGTAAAAGTGATTAGTTTTATTGTATGTCTTGATTTTATTTGCTGGGCATAATCTTCTGATACTTGAATCATGGAATCATTAAATCTGTATCTATGAAGCACACAGCCTCTAAAATCATAATCGTCAAAATGATACTGGTTTCTTGTCTGACCTTTAATTTCAGAGAAAGCGAAAGAATTTGCATCTTCAGACCACATGAATTCACCTATTTCGCCTTCAACATTTACTAGATTAGGTTTGGCTTTATTATTTGTTAAGTCGATTAAATGAATGGATTTGGCTGAAATAAAAACTAGCTTATTCCCTTTTGGAGCCCATATTGGTGTGGCATAAAGATAATTGGCTTCAAATAATTTAGAGAAGTTGCCAATATCAAGCATGACGTTTTTATCTGCGTCATAAATGAAAGCATAACGTTCTGATGTCGTTTCATCCAGAATCATTCCTGCCAACAGATTTTGTGTAGGAGACCATTCACATTCTAATAACGTAATTCCTTTGCGTTCTGCAAAGATTTCCTTCAATTCTTTTGTTTCTAATTTCATTATGCATGGAACCATACCATCTGTCAGGGCTAGGTATTTTTCATCTCTGGAAATCTTAAATTTTTGATACCAGATTTTGGCTTCTTCTGAGAAAACACCACTTTCATCAGCGTTTTCACTTAAGGATAGCTTATATATTTTATTGGTTTTTTTACCTGGTCTTGTTGTTAAAAGAAATTTATCGCTTATTTCGTAGGAAGTGTCTGGTTCTATACTAGGAATCTGCTTAGATAGATTTCTGAAGTAAGATGAATTTGAAAAACTGCTTTTCCTTGTAATATCATTTTCTTGCAGATTATAGAGCCCTTCAGCTGTTTCTATTACATCTTCAGGAGAAACAAAACCATATTCTTTTAAATAATGGTTGGTTTTCTGAAGTATATTTGTTATTCCCAAATCATTTATTTTTATTATTCTTGCTTGAGGTTTATCGTCGTCAAAAACAGCATCTGGAGCATAACTAATTCTTATTGTTGGATTGCCTTTAAGCTTATTTAATTTCTTTAAATAAAGAATATAATTTTGAAGTGTATTTAAAATATGGTTTATTTTGGGAACTTCTATATAGCTTGGATGATTAGATTTATAGGAGTTTCTAAAAGGCTGATGATATGAAATTTCAATATTGCTACTGTAAAGCACTATTGAAGATTTATCTTCCTGAGCAGAACATTTATTGGGATAAAATATCGAAGTAAATAAAACTGCTAAAATAAAAATATGGCAAAAAGTCTTTTTCATTCTTTTGTATTCAAAAACCATCAAAGTCTCCATTAGTTTTTGTTTAAATATTTGTTTATTTCTTCTATCAGACCATCAACCAACTGGTCAGATGGAAGTGTTTTGATTACTTTTCCATGTCTAAATACTAAACCGCTGTCTTTTCCGCCGGCTATGCCGAAATCAGCTTGTTCTGCTTCGCCTGGTCCATTTACTACACAACCCATAACTGCAACATGTAATGGTTCAGTGATTCCTTCAAGTCGTTCTTTAACTTGATTAGCTATTTTCTGAAGAGGTATTTCTGTTCTTCCGCATGTTGGGCAGGAAACTATTGTAGGACCAGATTGTCTTAATCCTAGTGATTTTAAAATTCTTATGCCGGTTTTTACTTCTTCTGCTGAATCTCCTGTAAGAGAAACTCTTATGGTATCTCCAATGCCTTGCATTAATAGACTACCAATTCCTATTGAAGAACGTACGATTCCGTCTTCGGGTAAACCTGATTCTGTAACACCTAAGTGAAGGGGGTAGTCACAAGAAGAGGCTACTATTTTTACTGCTTCGGTCATGGTTGCTATATCAAAAGATTTTACAGCAATTTTTATCATATCGAACCCGCATTTTTCTAAAAGAGCAACTTCTTTAAGAGCGGATTCAGCAAGAGCCTGGGCAGTAACACCACCATATTTGGCTTTAAGGTCTGGGTCTAATGAACCAGCATTAACCCCAACTCTGACTGGAATTTTATGGTCTTTGGCGGCCGCGATAACTTCACGAATTTTTTCTTCGCTTCTAATATTGCCTGGATTCAGTCTTAGTCCATGAACTCCGCTTTCTATAGATTGGAGAGCAAGTCTATGATCAAAATGAATATCAGCCATAACGGGAATAGGGCTATTTAAGCATATTTCTTTCAGTGCTTTGGCCGCTTCCATGTCTGGGACAGCTAGTCTGATAATATCGCATCCGGCAATATGGAGACGTTTTATTTCTGCTGTTGTTGCTTTTGCATCTCTAGTATCTGTTTTTGTCATTGTTTGGACAGTAATGGGTGAGTCACCGCCAACAGCTGTCTTTCCAATGTATATTTTTTTACTATTTCTTCTAGTTATCATTTTCCCACCTGAATATATTGTTTTGAGTGCTAATGAATTTCGTCTTGTATTTTATCTTAATTTCCAGTTAGGCTGTCTTAAGCGCGATAATGCTGGCTTTAATGTTGCTGATGTTTCTAAGGATGTTTTTTCTTTGCCTTGAGAGAATGTCAGCAATACTTTGATAAATGTAATTCTTGAACGCTGCCAAGAGTCATTGGAAACCATATCGAACGGATAATACTGCCAGCCAACAGGAGATTCTTCTGAGTATAATTCAAAATATGGTTTGAATATGTTTTCATCAATCTTATCAAAGGTTAATAGTTTTTTGGGGTTTTCACGATTTTCATTTCGCCAAAGAATGTGTCTTTTTTCATTTCTCTCAACTTCATATTCGACTGTAACTAATGCATCTTCTCCGGGATCTTGCTTATCTATGGAATACTTATATGTTCTTATTTTTAAATAATCTGGTTTTACTTCTAATACTTCTTTGGCATTTCTCAGGTCTTCTATAATATATTCCATTTTGTTTCTGACTTCTGAAGTCAAAAGTAACTTAGTTGCTCCTTTATTAACAGTAGAAATTCCTGTTGATTGCATTAAATATAAAATACCGCCTACAAGAACAGTTAATGACATTCCCATTAATATTTCAACTAAGGTGAAACCCTTTTTCCGGCTTTTACTCATTTGTGTTTTCCTACATAAGATCTTAACTCTGCTATTTTTTGATTTTTACTATTATATACCATAACTATAATTTTTTTCAGTTTGGGTGGTAAAGCAGATTCACTGATTTCTTCTACCATGGTTACACGCCTGAGAGAATCATAATCGTTTGGATATAAATCTAAAGGTTTCAAATAAGCCTTTGGATATAAATCTTTTAATCTTTTATAAGAAGTTGCGTTTTCTGATTTTTTTAGAGAACTTTCTGTGAACACATCTGAAAAATAAGTTACAAAATTATCTTCATTATAATAGGCATCATCATATTTCGGTCTGTCAAGAAAGACTTCTCTGAAATTCTTATAATCAGATTTTACTGCTTCGAATGGCAGTCCTTTTATTTCTTCAATTTTCTCTCTAGCAAGATTGTAAGCTACTACGTGTTCTGCATTATTCGTGCTACCTCTTACTCCAAACATAAACATATTTGTAAATGGCAAAGCAATTACTCCAATTAAAAATACAACCGTTAAAATTTCAATCAGAGTAAAACCTTTGCATTTGCCTTTATAGGCTTTTTTTGTCCTGTTTATTTGTTTTACAGTATTTTTCATAGTTAACTAATTTTAGTAGATTTTAATCATTATATCATGATACATAATATGTAGTTATACCATTAGGAGGATAGGAATGTCTATTGACAATAAAATCAAATTCTTGATTATTTTTTTGGCTTTCATGACAGTTTCGATTTCAGCTCAGGCTTTATCCATAAGAGTTGTTGAAGGTGTTCCGTTAGGTGACTATGAAACTATGGTTGAAGATGGTTTAAGATTGGGTAATGCTGAATTATTAAGAACTGCCTGGAACCATTACGAAGAAGCAATTAATTTTGAAAAAAAAGATGATGTCGTTGCTGCTTCATATCTGGAACTTGGAAAGATATATTTTTATCTTTCATTATTGGGGTGTTCTACAGAAGAAGAATATTTTAAGGCAGAAGGCTATGCTAGAAGATTGCTGAATGAATCTCCTGAAGACGCAGATGCTCATCGTGCTTTAGGTCTTATCTTTGCTGGACATGGTTCTTATATGGATGCCTTTGAAGAATTTTCACTTGCTTTGAAATTGAACCCTACAAACGATATGGTTGTTTGTGATATGGCATCTTTACATTTGGCTCTTCATCAGCCTGATAAAACTATTGAATATCTAGAAAGATTAAAGGCTAATAAGGGTTGGAATCAGATTCTGCTTGCTATGGCTTATTCCCAGAAAAACCTTAACGGAAGAGCTTATCTTGCTTTAAGTAGAGCAGAAAAACTTGGCTATAAGGGATACTGGGTTGATTCAATGAAGAAAAATCTGTCTCAAAAGTTGGGAATTGTTTTCCCTGAATAAAAATAAAAAGACCCTTTTATTGTAAAAGGGTCTTTTAAACGTGTCTAGCGTGATTCGAACACGCGACCACAGGATTAGGAATCCTGGGCTCTATCCAGCTGAGCTATAGACACAAAAGAACGTTCAAGTATTTTACTAGTTTTTAGAGGTAAAATCAACTGATAATTTTGTTATCGCTTATCAGTTACCTGTTAACAGACAACTGCCGGCAGATGTCCTGTTATCTGAAAAGGAATGTTATATGAAAAGATTAAAATTTATTTTTATAATGTTTTTTGTGTTTATTTCAACTGCAGTGTTTTCTGCTAATGTTGGAAGAGAGATAAACAGTAAATGTAGGCAGAATTTAAAACTTTTAAATGCTGGAACTGAAAAACTCATAAAAAGCACTTCCTGTAATCTTCCAAAATGGTGTACTTACAAACAGGCAATTAAAGACTTTTTATATCCTGATAAATATTTGGAAAACAAAACTATCGTTGGTCCGACTCCGGACTGTGAATACTATATGGTAAGCAATGACAAGGGTGAATACGATTGGTTATGTTATTTGCACGGAGTTTTAGAAGGTGATAAGACGATGTCTTTCAGATATCATGAACATCAACTTCAAGGCAAAACTACTTCAAAATTTATGGCTAATGAAGAATACAAAAAACATGTTCAGAGTATGCTTCACTGGACAGAATATACTCCTACCCCTAAAGAATTCTTTATTTATCACTATAATATGAATCCTATAGTTACTACAGTTTTATCTGTATTTATAGTTTTACTTAGTGTTTATTTGATAAAATCCTTTTTTAACTTGTAATCTACTTGACGATTCTGCTTTTTTTACTTAAAATTATTGTACGTCTTCGCAAATTCGGGGGTTAAAATGAAGAAAAATTTGATTGTAATTTTTTTGCTTTTAACAGCTATTATCATATCAAATTCCACTTATGCAGGGACCGAAGAAGGTTTTGTTCCTAGTTGGAAAGTTGGGCAACGTTGGGTTCTAGAAGCTTCTTACCGTGATTTAAGAGATCAAGGAAATGTCTGGATGCCTCCAATGCAGTGGATATTCAATGTTAGGGCTAAAAAGTCTATTAATGGTGAAGAATGTTATGTTCTTCATATTTATGGTCGCAGAAGCAGTCAGAAGAATCAGGCTATTCTCTGGCTATCTGTAAAAGATTTAAGACCTATGAAGGTTATAGATGTTTATCCTACCGCATCTGGAATGAAGTATCAGGAACGTGACGTTAATTCATATTCTTCTGAACCATTAGTTGCAGAAGGAACACCAATCCCCTATGATTTGCCATCTTTTCCATTAGTTAGAGCAGATAACAGAGCTCAGTCTGCTGATGGTTTCGGTGCCTACAACAGGTCTTCGGTTCCTAATGCTAAGAAGTTTTCTAGAATACGAAGTGTTGGCGGAATCTCCTTTAAACGAAGTGTTTCCCAAAAAAGCAAGACTCCTGATAAGCAATTTGCAGATGCTTTTGCAGGTTATTCAAAAGCTACCAGAAATCCCGGACAATCTTTTCAGGTTGAAATTGACGAAGACAGATCAAACAATAAACTTACTCAAATCTGGCAGCAGGGTGCTCCTTGGGCTGTATCTGGAATTAATAGAGATAGAAAAGTTCGTCTTGTTCCAGAATCTGAATATTTGAATAATGACGGGGGTAAAAACTAATGAGAAAACTATCAATTCTTTTGGCTTTGACACTTTCTTTTGCCCCAGTTACTTTGTTTGCTGATTCAATAAGTGGTGAAATTAAGCCTGCTCCATGGTCTGGTGACTGGTGGTCTCGCAAAAAAGGCTTTTTGGTTAAGGGTTGGCAAGGACATACTCCATCTCCTTTTGAGAAGTATGATAACTATGTCGTTGCAGTTGGTGGAAAGAATCCGGGTGCTCATGCCTGGGAAGCTAATCCAAAGAACCATCATTATAATCCGAATGCTGAGCCTTGGGAAGGTCACTGCAATGGATGGTCAGGCGCTGCTGTTCTGACTCCTGAACCTAAAATTACAAGAAACAGAGGCGGAATTGCTTTCGATACAGCAGACCAAAAGGCATTGCTTTCCGAACAATATATGAATTGTTATTGCAATTTCTATGGAAACCGCTATTGGGGTAATCCTAATGATGATATGAACGACATTTATCCTGATCAGTTCCATCGTCTTCTAGTTGAAAATATTGCTTCTGGGAAAACAGCAATGGTTTGTGATATTGAAGCAGATCGCATGGTTTGGAATTATCCGCTTTATAAATTTGAATCAACCTGGACTACAGGCTGGTTTGATGACCATAAACTGAAAGTAAAAACTACCTGTTACTTTGTTAATGACGATGTTAAGCCGGAATACTTAGGAACAAAGTGGTTTGCTGTTAATTATACTTATAATCTGTTTGTTGATGATAAGGGCAATGTTATCTCTGGCGAATGGACTGGTGATTCAAAGAAAAACCATCCTGACTTTGTTTGGATACCTACAGGCGATGCTAGAGTTCCTGTTAATTCAACTCTTGAAAATCCGTGCTTAGATCCGAAACATATTAAGAATATTTGTGAAGGCCCAGCAAATCTCTCATCTGGAAGAGCAGCCGCTCCATCGGCTCGTAACCCAGATATGGTTCTTATGGAAGCAGGGTTAGATCCAAACGATTTGTTCTGATTTTAATTTTAAAAATAGCTCGATTTTATGGTAATCGAGCTATTTTTTTTGTATAATAAATTATCTTAAGATAATTTATAATGAACAGAATCAATAAAATAAAAAACCATAGAATAGCAATGACTTTTATGGAAATTCTCATTGCTGGTTTTTTTATGGTTGTTGTTTTTATTATTGGTTGGTTGATTTCCAGCAGCTTTACTGGCGTAAAAAAAGTTAGAAACTATGAGAATGCCATTTTTTTAGCTAATGAGGCTATAGAAGCTGTAAGAGCAGCTAGAGCAAGAGAGCTTGGTTCTGATAGCGATAAAGTTAAAGGGCATAATACTCTCTTAGCAGATTTTAATTCGGCTGGAAATAGGTATGATAAAGACCCTGGAGGTTTTGTCCCTGAGGTAGAAATAGGGGGCATAAAGTATAAAAGAAAAGTTTCTATAGAAGATGTTCCTTCAACTAATAAAAATTTGCCTTCAAGTCTTAAAATGATACATGTCAATGTTAGTTGGAAAGCGAGCGAAGATGGCGCTCCGGTTGAGTTTGAAATAGTAACCGCTCATTGTGATCTATGGTAATTAAAAATGTTTTTTACTGTGCATAAAAACAATAAAGCAATAACTTTAGTAGAAGTTATGATTGTTACAGGACTTTTCTGTTTGCTAATGACTGCTGCTTACAGATTGTTTTTTGCTGAAGTCAAAACAATAAAAACTGCATTAGAACATATTGGCGTAAACGAAAGTGCAAGAAAGTTTTTTGCTATTGTTGGAAGTGATATAAGAAACTCTAACTGGATTGATTATCCTAAAATGGTTAATCGAGAAGTAGTCGGTAAATTAAAGCCTGTTAAAGAAGGCAAAGTTTTAGTAGTGCGAAAACAGGTGCTTGATTTAGAAGTCAAACCTCCGCAATCTAATTTTATTAGAGAAGAGATAATTACATATTCTTTAAAAAAGGCAGAAGACGGTACTTCAGACTTGTATAGACAGGTTGTTTCAGATCTTCCTGGTCAGCCTGCTAAAAATTTTGAAAAGAGACTTGCAGACGGAATTGATGAATTGCTTGTTTTTGTTACAAACAGAAAAATAGTGACTCTTGAGAAAAGTCTTACTAGTAACAACTTAGATAAGCAATTGAATTATGAACCTTATGAATTAGACGGAACAGGGCCATATCTAGTTCATATCTGTTGTTCATTTGCTAGAAAAGGCAGTAAAGAAAAGAAAGCTAGCGGTCCTTTGATTAAATTGAACACTTGTTTTGCTGTCAGAGGAAAGTTGAATGGTATTCATCCATGATTAAGACTAACAAAAAAAATGGGCAGGCTTTGTTGGCCATGCTTATTATATGTTTATTCTTAGGAATAATATCTTGCACGTTGCTTAATATTCAGAGCAGCCAAATAAACTTATTGTCTAAGTCTGCAAAAGATTACGTAGCTTTAAGTGTGGCAGAATCTGGTTTACATTGCGTGCTGGCTGAAATGAAGGCTGACTATCAGTTCGTTACTCATGGCAATCCATATATCCCAGCAGATGGTTGGCCATCGCCAACAACACGAAAATATAACTATGTTGGAAGTAGTAAACTTCTTAAAACTAATGGGAAATCTAATGGGGTTTATGAAGGAACTGTCGATTTCCCTGTTCTTAAGCTTAAAGGCGAGTTTAAAGTTAGAATGAAACTGCTTAAATCCAAAAATAGTACTGCTTCTAAGTCTGTTGATGAAGCACATAGATACTTTTTGTTGGAAAGTTATGGCAAAGTTGGTGATTCTTTCAGAAAAATATCTACTATTATCGAAAAAATAGTGCCAGGTAATTTCCTGCTTTATGATGGGCAAGTTCTAGATGTAGGTGCTTATGGCCCTTATCGTGTGACTCCTGGTCTAATGACTGGTGGCAGACTTTATGGTCATGAAATGATTGTCTTTAGTAAAAAAGGAGCATTTGATGCCACTGCTGAATTATTTAACACTGAAAAAATCTATACTCCAGGATATATAAAGGCAGAAACAAGAGTTGGGGTCGAATTCCTAGGAGGTAAAAAAGGAGAAATAACTCCTAGAAATGATTCTACAGACCCTGATAAATTTGAAACTTTTCAAATAAAATTGGGTAATAGCAAAGATAGATTTATGCTGGATGGAAATCATGGTGCAAAGCCACAGTTGTTACCCCCTTTAAATCCTTCTTACTATCGTGAAGCTAAAAAGCCTCATCCAGAAATATTAAGAGCAGGAAGCAGTTTCGAAGGCTTTAAAGAATCAAAATGGCGGAATCCGGAAAAACCTAGTGAAACCGTTTATGATCTGTTTTTTGGCTGGGATTATCAGAAAGAAAATCGAGATTTTCTTATTTATTCTGAAGTTCCTTTAAGAGTCTGGGGCTGTCCAAAATGGAAAGCTTTGACTATCTTTTGTGAAAAAGATGTCTATATTGCTGGAGACTTTAATGCTAATCCGAATTCTCCGCAAAGGTATACAGCTGGCTATCGTTCTTATGAAAAAAAAGTAATGAATGGTACTGATAAAAATGGTTGTCAGATTATGTCTATGGGAAGAATTTGGTTTGATTACTCAAATCCAATGAATTTTTTAAGAAATGAAATGGAAGTTGTCTTAGATTATGATCTTGCCTGCTGTCTTACTACTGAAGAACCAAGCGAAATTATTCTTAAACATACTGTTTGGCCAGCGCGCAACTCGACGGGGCCGTTGAAAGGCCGGTTGCCTTTTACAATGCTTAATTTTACTCATATTAATACAATATATAACATGCCAAAAGAAGAGGCTAAGTCTACTGCTGCTATTGCAGCATTAATTGGTGTACATCCTTCCTTGTCTAAACTAAGACAATATCTCAAAAAGCCAGGAGAAGCCGATAAACCCGTGTCTGGAGCTGAAAATGCTGTTGGCTCTGAAATTGGAAATGTAGGGAATACTGGCGGTTCCGGAAGTTCAGGAGCAAATGGTCCTAGTGAACCAATAAATCGCGTTCAATTTGCTGATTCTCCTGGAGGAGCAGATGGAGCTGGAATAGGGTTGGGGGATATAGGTGGTTCTGGTGATTCAGATAAACAAAATGTTCATTTCCCAATAAGAAATACTTGGCTTAAAGCTTATGTTGTTGAAACTATAGGGGTTGAATCCTATTTGGCTGGGGTAGTTCCTCCTATTACTAGAGATAAAATTATCAAGAAAATTCTTGATGAAGCAGAAAAAGATATTGATGGAGACAAGGAACCTGATGGAAGCTTAGGACCTTGGAATATCGCTGATAGAATATTCAAACTTCAGATTAAACGTAAAGATACAGGGCTTAGATTCCCAGAAATGACTGTAAATGCAATGTTAGTTGATTCTGCACAGTTAAATGCAAAATGGGATTTTGGAAATAGTCAGAATAAAGTAAATTGTGAATTGGGAAATGTTCAGAACGCTTTGATGCGTTCTTTCCCTTGGGCAAAAGACAAGAATACTAGAATGATTCTAAGACATCATGGTTCTATGGTTCATTTGCGAAATCGAAAGACTAAAGAAACAGTAAAAGGCACTTTCCGCGATGACCAGCCTATTATTAGACAGATTTCTTTTGACCAGACTTATGCAAACGGTGGCGGAGATTATTTCCCGCCTTATCCAATAGCGGGTTTTACTATTATTAATTGGCAGGATGAATACTCTTCTGAAGAAGAATTTAAGAAAGTCAATTAATGAGAAAGGATAGACCAAGAGTAGTGATTCTGGCCTTGATTAGGCTTTGTAATTAGTGTAAAATTAAAATATGAGGGTCAGATATTTACTAATAATTTTATTATGCATCATTATTTTTCTTGGCTGCGGTGGTGGTGGCGGTTCAGGCGTAGGTCCTGAACTTGTTTCTGGTCAAATTTCTGGGCAAATCATTTTTGATAAGACACTTGCCAATGAAAGAGCTGTTATAGCTAGTTATTCAACTTTAAGAACTTCTTCTTTTGATAATGCTCTTGTTTTTTTAGAAGAAATGCCATCACGTGCTGTTTATGCTGATGCTGATGGGAAATACATTTTTACCGATTTGCCTTTAGATACTTCTTTTCATATTATTGCCCGCATAAAGTCCTTATCAGGAAGTGAATATAAAACTCGTACTGAAGAAATATACCTTGGTAAAAGCAAGGCTAATGCAACTCAGAATATTAATATTGGAACTAAGGATGAGGCTAAATATCAGATTAGGCTTCAAGTAAAAGATACCAAAGACAATAATGTTTCAAGGTGTAAAATATGGCTATGGGGTGAAGAGTTTACTATAGACGAAAGCGGCTGTTATGTTTCACCTAAAATGCCCTTAGGGGCTGCTGGGATGTTAAAGGTCATTCCACCAAGCAATAAAGATTTGCTTGCCTTAGAATGGAAAATTGGCTCTAGTGCTTTTCAAAGTGAGGTTCAAGAGGTTTCTGCTGTTACATTGCCCCCTTCTGGTATAACCCAGAAGAAAGCACCGTATGTAAGCATAAAAGTAGGAGAAACTATATCTGGAGGTTTTGCTCTTAGACTTTATGGTAATGCTGTTGATCCTCAGAATGATAGTTTAGAGCTGGAATGGTCTACTTCAATCGGTTCTTTTACTTATGAAAGTTTTGATAAGAGCTACGTAGATTGGGGTATTCCTACTGAAGAAACTTCGGCTATCATTACATTAAAAGCAACTCAGGTTTCATCATCTAATTACCCTCTTTTCTGGAGTAAAGTTGATTTACCGATAACAGTTTCAAATAATGGAGAAATATCTTACCCTGGAGAAATCATTGTTAAACCTGTTATAAGGACTATTGACATTGTTTCTTCTGCTTCGTATCAAATAACAGGTGATACTGTTACTTACTTTGATGTTAACGCATCTTTCCCCAATGATTTAGAATTGATGTATTCTTGGAATGTTTCTAATGGAAGCATTATTTCTGGTAAAAACAGTAGGAGAATGTATTGGAGGTCTCCTTCTTTAGAAGCAAGAGAAACTAAAATAGCTACTATAACTGCTTATGTTAGTGATGATATTGCTACTGTTTCAAAAGATATTAACGTAAATGTTACTTCTTTCCCGATTATTACCTTTGTTTCTCCAGTGGATACAGAGTTTTATCCAGGGCCGCTTTCTTTCAGAGCTAATGCTAAAGATTATTTGGGAAATGTTATCTCTTACGAAGAATATAAGTGGTATATGGCAACCTTCTCTAATGAATTGAAACTTATGCAGAATGAAGGAGCTTCATTTACTTACAATTTTGTTACACAGGGGTCTTACACAGTATGCTTGTCTGCCAAGGATTCTGCAGGAGTATTAGGAACGGGCTCTATTGTTATTTCCATTGTGAATGTTCCTCCAGATATCACAATTTTAAATCCTGAAAATGATGGTGGATACAGTAGTAGAGATAATTTGGCCTTTAAGGTAAAGGTAATTGATTATGAAGATGGTGATATTACTGCTCCTGAACAAATCAAATGGTATTCGGATATTGATGGTTTAATCGGTTCTGGAACTAGTTTTGTTAATAATTCTCTAACAAAAGTTAAGAAACATACTATAAGTGTTGAAGCAACAGATTCTCAAGGTGCTGTATCAACAAGTTCTATTATTATTTGGTATGATATGCCTGCACGTATAACTCTGACACCTGATAATAACTCTGTTTTCTTTGAAGGGAGTGTAATAGATTTCTATGCAAAGGGTGTAGATGCTAACGGAATGCCATTGGCTTCTTCTACTTATAAATGGTATCTAGACGAGGCTACTTCTCCATGGAAAACAGGGGTTGAACGTTTAACTGTTGATGGTTTATCTGCTGGTATACATACATTAAGGGTGGTTGGTGCTAACGAACATGGACCTGTTGATAGCGGTATTTATCGCTTTGAGTCCGGTTGGCCGCTTCCTAATATAATTTCTCCTGCTTCAGGAACAATATTTGGACCAGGAACACAGATTTCTTTTTCTGCTACTCCTACTGCTACAGGTACTTTGAGATTTGGCTGGTACATTGACGAAGATACTGATCCATCTGGAACTGATAATCATTTATCAAAGGAACTTAGTCTCGGACGGCATAGAATCAGTTATCAGGCAATGGATTCAGGTGGCTATATTTCTTCTTCATCTATTGAAATTGTTGTGGAAAGAGAACCACAAATTACTTTCAATTATGCTAGCGGTTCCTTATTCTTTGCAAATAAAACGATTAATTTTCTTGCAGATTGTAAAGATTCTTTAAATAGCAATATCATTGACGAAAATATTAGTTGGTATCTCTTGGATTCTGGTACACCTTTCCTTTGGAAAACAGGTAGCTTTTTTAGTGTTGTTCAAGGTTTAGAAGAGGGACAACTGGCACCAGGTTTTCATACTGTAAGGGTTGTGGCTAAGGGTCCTTACGGAACAGTTGCTTCGAGAAGTTTTGGTTTTGAATCCGGCGTTAGTTTATTGTCTATTGAAAAACCACAAACAGATAAAACTTATGCTATTGGTGAAGATATAACGTTTGAATCTAACTTAGAAAAAGAAAATATGCCGGTATCATGGTATGCTGACGGTGTTGAAATATATACGGGTTCTGCCTCTTTTACTCGAAGTTTTACTGAGGGGATCCATTATATAAGAGCAATGGCTACAGACAGTGCCAATATGACAAGTTCTGATAATGTTGCTATAGGTGTAGGGGTATATCCAATTATAGATTTTCACGTTAGAGATGCTAGTGGAAATAAGATTGATCCAGCTAATACAGCAATTTTTACAGGTAAACAACTTGTTTTTGTTGGTAGTGGCACTAGTCCCTTAGATGGAAGTCGTATTGACGGCAGTTTAATGACTTGGGAGTTTTGTAATGAAGATGGAACCGTAGTTAAACAAAGCTATACTGGGAATTCTGAAATAACAGTTCCTAGAGACAAAATCTTAGAACTTGGTCAGGGTATAGGAACTGTTAATCTTAAATGCAAAATTAGTGAAGGTTTTGCTGGGAAAAAGTCAAAGCAGATATATTTTAATTTGCCTTTGCCTTCTTATGAAGGGCCAGCGACTGGGACTTTTGTAAATTTTTCTGATTATGAATCAGACAGCGTAATCACAACTGCTTCTGGATATCCGGAAACAGTTGGTTCTGTTAATTATGAATGGTATCTTAATTGGGGAAAAGAAAATTGTACAAGACTTGATGATGCTGATGCATCACTAGATGGAATGCAATTGAGCCTGAAAAAAGGGCCAAATTATTTATCACTGATTGCAACAGATTCATTAGGTCAGGTTGGAGGAGTTACCAAAAAAATAATTGTGGATAATCCACCGGTATTGTCTTTTTCTCCTCCATTAGATTATTCCAATTCTGCCGCATATATCTTTGAGGGCAATGATATTACATTAACTGCATCAGGAGCAGTGGCAATTGGAACAGAAGAAAACTTAAGAAATTACAAATGGTATTTGGGTAATACTGTTAATCCTAAGGGTACTGATATCAATATTTCAAGTATAGATTTAGGGCTTACTGCTGGAGAAAATATTGTTAAATTAACAGCTGAGGATCAATTTGGATATTCAGCTTCGGTACAACACAGCATATTTTTCAGGGAACCCCTTCCAAGAATATTGTCGCCAGAAAATAACAGCGTATTTCAAAATACAGATATAACCATTAATGCAACAGGTTCAGAACATATTGGTATGAAATGGATTCTGAATGGTGAGGTATTAGAAGATACTTCTAATAATATAACAATATTGAATAATAATAATAAACTTAAAAATGGTGAGAATACATTAGTTTATATAGGTACTGATAGTGTTAATTTTGAAAGATCTGCTGTTTTAAGTTTCAAATATGCTACCTCACAAAGTTTGCCTGCAATAGAAATGAAATTAGCTAATGAGCAACCGGTTGATAATGCTGTCTTCTTTAGCTTAGGCACAGGTGAAAGTATTACAATAACTGCTAGTGCAACCAGTAAGGTTCCTCCTAATGAAGTTATTGGTGCATCGGGAATGACTTGGATACTTAGAAAACAGGGGTCTGGCGAAGCAAAAGAAATTACAGATAAAACCTCATTGCAATTGACTAGCACTGAACTTGGAAATCCTGAATCTTCTGAATTATGGGAACTCTCTCTTATTGCAACAGACAGTTATGGATTTGCGAATACTCTTACAACTTCTTTCCGTTATGGTTACCCGACTCCCGTAATATCTCCTCCACTTATAGATCAAAGTCGTTTTTCTACGACTCAAGGTAGTGGATTGGTATTATCAGGCAATTATTCTGGTTCTGAACAACTGCCGGTTAAATGGTATATCAACGGAAATGGTCCAATAAACAATTATACTTTTACTAGAGGTTATTATAATATTACTTATATTGGAACAGATACGGTTGGAGTAGAAAAGAAACACTCAATCGAAATAGTAGTAAATAATGCTCCACAGCCTAGCATTAAATTTAAGAAAAATGGAAGCAATGCTATATTAGAAAGTGAATCCAAGTTTTTTGAAGGGTTTAATCTGGAATTAATTGGTATAGCTAATAAATGTAACGGAGAGGAAATTCCAGACCTGGCTACATCTTGGTATAAGTGTTCCTCTGAAACAGATGTAGGTACAGTGCTGGTTAATGGCAGTAAAAATACTGTTCTTTCTGATTCACAATTAGGAATTGGAACTTGGTATCTCAGATTTAATGCTGAAGATAGAGATTTTACCAGTCATGCCTTTGCTGGAAGTTTCATTGGCTCTAGTTCTGTAAAAATTACTACAGGCATTCCTCAACCTAAATTTATTAATGCGGTTAATGGAAGAAGAGTTAACGAAGGTGATAGTATAACTTTTGATGTTAATAATATTTATCCCATTGATGGATATTGGAGGATAGATAGTAAGAACCCGAATCTTGTTACTGGGATTAATGGTGACAATAGATATTTTACTATTAATCATACAGAATTAACTCGAGGCCCTCATACTATTTATTATTATGGTACTGATTCTAGTGGCAAAACCTATACTGCACAGACTTCAATATTAGTAGATTCTGGTCCAAGCTTCATTAGTGGGTTTCCTAAAGTTACCGCTAGTAATTTTGAATCATTGGGCACAGCTAAAAATGGTAATCAGGAATACATTATCATCAAATCCGATTCTAATAATATAAAGAATCTTCAATTGAGCGTTGATACTAATTCGAATGCAAGTAATACTGTTGCTTGGCATAGCCTTGCTGGAAACCATGATACTTCTTCTTTTTCTTTTATCAGAAATTTCCAAATAGGTTCATATACTTACGATGTAACCATTACAGACGAGTTCGGAATAGCCACTTCATCTCGGCTGGCATTCTGGGTTTGGGGTTATGCTGAGTATTCAGAAAATGATTATCAAGCTCCAACCAGTATACTGTCTAATGGTGCTTCTAATCTCTATTGTATTAGCAACAACAGCAAAATAGTTCAATTAAATAGAGTTACAGATAATTCTTCTTCTAACAGTGGTAGTATAACCGCCTCTAGTGTTGTTGATTTAGGTTCTAGTAACCATATTGCAGGATTATGTCTTTTTAATTCTTCTATCTATTCATTATTTGGCCCAAAGACCGCTAGTAATAACAATCTTAATATTAAAAAATTGAAACCTGCTGATCTTTCAGAAGATGGAGATCCCATAAATATTACTATGGCAACAGCAGAAAAATCAGGTGGTTTCCTAATTAAGGGCACTAAAATCTATGGATTAGATCGAGCAAACACTACTACTAATAAAGTAAAACTTTTTTATTTGAATGGTGAGTCTTATATTGATTCGTCTTATCTGTTTAAGAAGCCTTTTGATATTATTGATTCTAGTAATCATATTTTTGTATCTGATGATGAAGATAAAAAAATAGTTGTTCTTGATTTAGATGGAAATGATGAAGAACACAGTATTTCATTAGGTACTTCACCTAAAGGAATTACATATAGTTCTGCCACCAATAGATTATATGTAGCAAGTGATGGTAAGGTCTATGTTATAGACATGAATTCTTATACGATATTATATTCTTTTAACGTAAACGGCGCTTATGACCTTGCAATTTGCGGATCAGGAGAAAGTTCTGACCTTTATATAACTAATGGACAAAATAAGATATTACGTTTCCGCTCAAGCTTTTCGTGGTAACTCTTATATTTAGATGCTTGTTATTATTCTAATGATAGAGACTGTTTCCCTATGAATACCCCGCCAGAGGTTCCAACCCATACTTTACGCCTTTGACCTGCAGCACCTGCAGCCTGGGTTAAACTTGTGATTGTCTTGAAATTTCCTAGACCGCTCCTGATTCTTGTCCAAGAAGAACCGCCATCGGTAGATCGATAAAGTCCATCTTCACTTCCTGACATAACGTTAATAGTATTGTTGGGGTCTACTAGTATACACTTACAGTTTGTGTTAACTCCACCAGAGAAAGAAAATGAGGTCCAGTTCCTTCCGTAATCAATTGAACGAGCAACACCATTTGTTGTTGCTGCCCATATTGTATTTGTATTTATTACGTCAAGTGCTATAGCCATGGGAACAGCTGAAAGGGTTCCTGAATTTGGATATGCTTTATCGGGGTATGTGTAAACAACGGTTTTTATTGTTGTATCTATTCCAGAAGGACCTGAAAATGTTTTGGCATAATATTCTGTATCCATATTGGACCTCAGACTTGGGCATTGAAAAACTTGGCTAGAAGAAGTTCCAAAGTATAAAGATCTATTTAGATTATCAAATCTTATTGAACGAACAAAGGATTGAATTGGATTATCATATTCAATAAAGCTATAAGCTGTTTCTGTGTGTGGTACCATTTTCGGTGTTCCAGAGGCATCTTCCCCTTGTTGTATTTCACCATCTCTACTTTCTACTTCTCTGTATTTTTGTTGTGTGTAAATTAATAATTCCCAAGATGCTATTGAAGTTTCTCCATTTAGAACAATGTCATATACGCCAGAGTTGCCTCCAGCTAGTATATGTGTTTGATTATCTATTATAGCAGTATCAATAGCTACAAGAGGTTCACTAGGCTGGCTACCGGTGAGTCTAACTGCTTCACCATTTGTATTGTAAGGTGGAACATAATAAATACCATTTCCAGTACTTACGTAAATATTCTTTTTGGGGTCCATTGCAATATCATATATTAATAAGCTTAAATTAGATTCTCTTGTTTTACTAAATAACCCTTCTACTCCTTTCCAGTATCCACCTGATGTATCGCCAATAGCATCAGAGAATGTGGCAACCCAGAGACCATAATAGCCAAATTTATTTTCAGCACTGGTTCCTGCATAGACAATGAATGGATGTCCTGTTATGGTTGTTGGGTCTACGAAAACTTTGCTGATGGCCATGGGTTCACCAGTATCCTCGTCAACAAGGTTGTCTCGTTTAGGTACCCAAAATTCGCTTAAACTTACTTCAACTTCAGCAAAAGCAGAAGTATCGTAGTTTGAAGTTGCTCTAACTGTTACTTTATTTGCATCGAAAGAACTAGGTGCGGTATATTTGCCATTGCTGTCTATGCTTCCGTAAATATCAGAACTGGTGACCCCGTTAACCGTCCATGATACGGAAGTATTCCCAATTACGCTAGGGGTAACACTTGCGTAAAATTGCAGACTGCCAACTTCTATAACTGTAGCAGCTGTAGATATTGGTTTGGATTTTTCTACATCTTCAAAAATAGTAACTTTTACAGGATTTGCCAACCTTACTATAGCTGTGCTTGAAGCATTTGGGTCTGCTACAGAAGTTACTCTTATTAAAATTGTGTCAGAGGCAGAATCATCTATAGAACTAGGTAATTTTACTGGTCGTTTGTAATTGACTACATTGTTGCTTGTAACTGTTAGTGAACCTCTGTCTGCATATTGCTTACCATCTGCGGGCATAAAATCTGCATTGTTTGCATTCTTGAATTCCCAGGTTAAAGTGTCGTCAGTTCCATCTATCATATATTCAAAACCATTAACACTGAAAGGCATTAATTCTGCAATTGGCATAGCATCTGAAGCTATCGGATCTATAGTAATTGATAAAGGGGGATAAACAGATATATTAACTGATTTACTAGCCTCTCCTATAGTCGCTGTAATAGAAGCTTGTGAAATCTTTGAAGGAGTTGAAGGATAAAAAGTTATTGTATGGTTAGGTGAAGTAGTTGTTGTATTTAATAACGTTGAGTTTGGAAGAAAACTTCCTGCATTTGTTGGACTTATACTCCAATAGAGAGTGGAACTCTCTGTATTGGTAACATTAGCTTTTACAGTTAATGGACTATTTCTTTGAGCAATAAAAGAAGAGGGTGTTAAGCTGATATTGGCTCCATTTGAAATATTACATGTTACTTTTCCAGTAACAGAAGAGAGGTCTTTTGAACAAAATTCTATTGTTACTGCAGTAAAGCTTACTAGAGAATCTGGTGCAGTATAAGTTATTGTTGCTATACTGCCGTATTCTGTGGTTACTGGGTTGCTGACAACCGTTTCACCTACTGCTGGTGCAGATGTGAGTTTTATCCCATTGTCTGAGTGAAGAGTATATATATTATAATTGACAGATTCACCTGGAGCTATTTGTTTTGATAGAGGTTCCTTGGTGTAGGTGTTGTTTGTCTGTAAATAAGCAATTTCGATACTTGTTTCTAAGCTTATTGTTGCTACAGCATACAAAGACGGAATAGAACTTGAAGTGGCTCTTATTGTAACTGTTTGGGGTTCGTAAATCGGAGCAGGAGCAACATAAAGTCCATTTGAAGTAATTGTTCCAGAACCGCTGGCTATAGTCCATTTCATGGCACCAACTTCTTCTGCCGTAATATTATTCAGCGTATAGGTGAACTCTTGTTCTTTTTCTGCTGTAAGAGTAGCTTTTGTCGGAGATAGTATTATTTCTGGTCCTTCAACAGTCAAATTTGTTGTTTGGGTTGCTCCAATATTACCAGCTTCATCTGAAAAATAGCACCATATTTTATTTGCACCTAATCGTAATTTGCTGGATGTTAATTCTACTGGGTTAAAAGGAGAAGATATTTCCAAAAAATCTTCTAGAGCAGGATTTGTTGTTGTTGTTGCAATTGTTATTGCGTAATAAGCTTTATTAGTAGATGCGTCTGAAATATTAAAATGCAGAAATCTTGGTAAATCAGCCAAAAGGGTTTCTGTAATGTTTGCGGAAGTTGAATTGTCTGTTTCTTTTACCGAAATGGTGTTCCCTGTTGGAGCAGTAGTGTCTATTGTGATGCCTGTAGAAATTGGTCCATATTCATTGCCGGCAGCATCTTTAAATAAACCGAAAACGGTTTTTCCCCCATCGCCAGCAGCAAGTTCCCAAGTAATCGGAGTTTTGAAAGGAACCCATTCCTGTGAAGAAGAAGGCTCTTCACTATTAGATATTTTCATTTGGGAAGGAATGCTTGAATAAGTAAAACCTAATTGAACTGTAGTTGTTGCAGTATAGTTTTTCCCGTTGTTTATAACCATTTCAACCTTTGGCGGAGTAGCATCATAGAGTATTGAAGCTGTAAATACTTCTTGAGGATTGGCATTCCCACCATTAAATTTACAGTAAAGTGTCTTCAAACCCTCTTCCTTGGTGAAATTCCATTTTCTATTTGAAATGTAGTTTTCCCAAAATGCATTAGAAAAACTAGAATTTTCTGATATCATCATCTGTGTGGCATTCGGATAAATAGCCTTGATTTCTGCAGCTGTATTATTTGTTATAGCCTCTCCGTTGTTGATCCAGATTCCTATATAACCTGATGAAGAGAATACTATAGAATCAGATTCAATCGGCGAAGTAGTTCCGCTTTCATTTTTAAATTGAACATAAACTCTTTTTATTCCTGAAGATTTGTTTGAAAATGAGTATTTATATGTTTCAGAGTAATTAATCCATGATGCATCGTCTAATGTATAGCTTTCTCCAATTCTCATCTGTTTACAGTTTTCTGCATATAAATTTAAAGTTACTGTTTGTTCTTTGGTTTCGTAAGCCCCATTGTTTATATTAACTGCTAGGTTTTCACAGCCGGCCAATCCAATAGTTTTTGCTGTTAATCCGTTTAAAACAAACTCTTGGCCATCATCCCCAGTCATATGGATAGTGACTTCATATTCGGTTAGAAAGTTTAAACCAGTTAAAGTTGTTTCATGGAATGTTTGACCAGCTTGCCCTAGTGTCTTGCTCCTTATGTAGCCACCTGCCGGACCGTATTCTAATGTTGCACGGCAAGAACGATTAGTGTCAAATTCTATATGGAATGAATCTGAACTTATTTTGTCTATTATTACATTTTTTACACATAGCAAAGCTGTAGGACTAATTTCTGTGCAACCTTGGCCGGTTACTTGAATCATGTTGCCGAAAGTTACTTCACTTTCTCCGGTTGTGGCAGAAACATAATAAACTCCAGGATTTATGTTGCTGAAAGAATAATTACCGTTTGGGTCAGTTGTTGCTACTGCAACTGTTTCTTTTTGAAGATTCTTTAATACTATTGGAATATTTCCATATAACTGTCGTTCATAAAAATAGGCTTTGCCAGATATGGAAAGTTGAGAATTAGGATTAATTGAAAATGTATTTCCGCTGCTTCCGCCGCTGCCGCCTAAACCAAGACAGCCGTAGCACAAGAATGCCAGACAAAGGCATAAGAAAAATATAGGAACAAATGTGGATTGTGTTTGCTTTTTCATATCTTTTTATCATTCTATCATAGATTTCAGATAAACTTCAATATGAGGCTTGCTATTGTTTACGCTATTTATTGAAAAAATTGACCTAAAAAAAAAAGAGTGGTAGCATTTTATATAAAGCCAATCGATTTTGGAGTGAATCCATGAGTCTTAGCA
>JAEEGL015953457.1_pt1 | contig 24856 bp, 24 predicted proteins | sample 9134231 | NCBI WGS metagenome assembly JAEEGL01 (sample SAMN16246548, study PRJNA631951) | gut metagenome | biome: gut microbiome; feature: rumen; material: fiber-attached | host: Bos | place: Iran: Karaj | collected 2018-10
CATCTATGTTAATAATGAACTTTTTTGTGAAGTCTTTATCAATAATCTTAATAATTTGGGGTGACAAGTGGGGCTCGAACCCACGACATTCGGAAACACAATCCGACGCTCTGCCAACTGAGCTATGGTCACCATATAAATTTCTCTGGGTAGTAGGATTTAGTACCTACAAGTATGGGACTGATTCCCACTGTTTTACTGGCCAACATTAGACTATACCCAGAACAGTTCATAGTGAAACTGTTTATATTTCTCTGGAGCCGAGGGAGGGATTTGGACCCTCGACCTCATCCTTACCAAGGATGTGCTCTACCCCTGAGCTACCTCGGCAAATTTGGAGCGGAAGAAGGGATTCGAACCCTCGACCCTAACCTTGGCAAGGTTATGCTCTGCCAACTGAGCTACTTCCGCATAATGGGGTTTCAAGTATGCTGTGTTTCCACTCGCCTTCAACCCAATTGATTACTCAACATCTATAATGATAGGAACAAACTTATAAATGTTCTTAATGTAAATCACATCTGGATGTTCACCAAAGACTGTATGTGTTGCATTACAAATCCAGGCTGTCATAGGAAGTGATGTTCCATTATCTTCATACTTATCAACAAGTTTTCCTGACAGTATATATTCACCACCCATATCATCATGTGATGAGATTACCATCTTTACCAAATAATCTTCTGGTTCTTCTGTTGCCAAATCCATTGCCACCCTCTTGCAATCTCCAACAACCTTCTCCAAAAACTCATCTGCCCCAAGGAGCATTTCATTTTCATCAAGAGTGTTCTCTGGAATATCAGCATACCAGATACCATTGAGTTTGAAAAATTCCAAATATTTTTCCATAATTTTGATATTGTTATACAGTATTTATCAATATTAAATATAACAAATTTACTTTGTTCTGTAGGTTCTTGTTGATTTTTTATTCCTACTTCCAAAATTTTCAGTCATAGCATGACAATTAGGACACAATAGTTGAAGATTTTCTTCCCTGTTGTTTGTTGCATCACCATCTTTGTGATGTATTTGTAATATACTTAATCCAGTATAAGGGTTAACATATTCATTGTGACATCTTTCACAACAGTTATTGTTTTTAGCAAAGATATATCTTTTAATATATGGTCTTATACATGAACCAGGTTGTCCACTATAACCAACATCTTCTCCAGCTTTCCATTTTCTAATTTTCTCTTTCTCTTGATATTCTTCCCAACAAGTTCTACAACAGCATTTACCTCTATGTCCTTGATATAAATTATATTCTTTGTGACAATTTAAACATATACCTTTTTTTGCTGTTCCTTTGTTAAATGTTTCTTTTTCATTTATTTTTCTTCTTGGTTTTACTGAAATACCAAGTCTCAAAGCAACATTCTTTATATTTTTACCAGAACAATTGAACATCTTACCTATCTGTTCATATGGAAGATTTTTAACTTCAATTAAATCAACTAAAATATCTTTCTTTTCAATCCACTTTATCATAATTGAACATTTTATTTTAAACCTATACAGTATTTATGAAAGTTCAACTTTGAGTCGAGTACTGGATTCGAACCAGTGTAACCAGTTTTGCAGACTGGTGGATAAGCCACTCTCCCAACTCGACATATTAGTAGGCCCACAAGGATTCAAACCCTGACCGACAGATCCGTATTCTGTAATGCATTCCTTACACCATGGACCCATTTTTGTTGAAATGGCGGGATTCGAACCCACAACCCTCAGAACCAAAATCTGATGCTCTACCAATTGCGCTACACTTCAATATCCATTTTTGTTTTGCAGGAGTTAAAGGACTCGAACCCTTATCAACGGTTTTGGAGACCGCTATGCTAGCCATTGCACCAAACTCCTATATTATGGATCAAAATAATTTATCAGTATGTCAAAGAACATTTAATGCCAGGGACTCATATGTCCATCCATCCAACTCTTGAAGAACTCTTTTTGTGAGTCCAGAAGATTGTCATACCACTCATCAAAATACTTGTGGTATCTTTTATGGACATTGTATTTCCATTCATTCCAAAGGTAGTCTCTCAAGGACTGCCCCACTTTCTATATCAGTTCCCATAACATTAGTATTTATTTTTGTACCGTTGGGTAGGCTCGAACTACCGACCTGTGGGCTATGAATCCACTGCTCTAGCCAACTGAGCTACAACGGCATCTGGAGCGGAGTAAGGGAATCGAACCCTCATATTCAGCTTGGAAGGCTGACATTCTACCGTTGAACTAACTCCGCATAATACTCACCTAACCTTTAATTCAACTTTTACAACCAATTACCGGGTGAGCCCGCAAGTTTTAGTCAACCATTTCTCCGAAAGATAATATGGTAATAAGTTGTGGGAGTGAGAGGATTCGAACCTCCAATGTTTACCCTGTGGGAACGGATTTACAGTCCGTTGCGACACCGCCACCGTCGCTGCACTCCCATATGCCCCTTTCTGGCACCCAGCGGAACCCAGAGTCGAACTGAATTCCTAGGATATTCGAAACCCTTCCCAAGGGGAGCCTCATAACCGTTTGGCATTACTGCTGTACCATATACTGGAATTGAACCAGTTTACTCTGGGCTCTTACCCAGTGAGTCATGTGTCCAGTGGACTTGCGATCTGCGATTGAATTTCGTTGCAACTCCATTTCAACCCGATTGTAGTTTCACACCTCTGTTTGCTCCAACCCTCCCATATGGCGATAAGTCAATGTGTATGCATCACCTATTGACTTATAATATAGGTTTATATGATTACTCAACTTCACCTATCTTGTGGACACATATGGGATTTGAACCCCTCTCTCATCGTGCAAGGATGAAGTGCTACCAGGTTACACTATATGGCCCATAATGACTAATGTTGTTTTAGGTGGTCATAGTCATCCCACTCTGGGTAGTCCAGCACAGTTTCACAACTATCTGCTTGCCCCTTGTATCCCCGCTGGGACTCGAACCCAGGACCCGCTGATTAAGAGTCAGCTGCTCTAGCCAACTGAGCTACGGAGACATTTGGTGGTGAGTCCAGGATTCGAACCTGTAATACCTCAAAAGAGGACTGAGTGCACAGTTCAGTTTGCTCACCGAACCAGGTACCTTATCCCTGGCGTCATAGACTTCCCTGATTGATTTCAATAGTTTCCAACTGGGTGTACCTTCCAGTCTTTCACAATCTACATCTCAACAAGTCGTCTATAATCTTTGCCGCCTCACCATATAATATTTCAAATAACTTTCAATGTTTCCAGACTCTCCTGGAAGTCACCATACGACCTTTTTAATTTCATGTGCAGGGATCCTGGTGGGACCTGCCCAATACCACAAGGGAGAAGACTAACTCCCGCTGGGCTTAATGTCTTTTTGCATCAGTGCGGGTGGAGAGACTCGAACTCTCACCCCACGAAGGGACCAGTTCCTAAGACTGGCGTGTCTACCATTCCACCACACCCGCATAGCGGTTTTGTTTGGGACAGTACTGTTCTTTTTCCAGAGTACAAAACCAGAAACTCTTTTTGGAGTATCATTTGGGAGCGACCCAAATGATTTTCACTCCTCAGCAAGTTCCCCCATTTGGACTTGCCATCTCCGTACTGGGGGTTATAGGGTGGGCCTGGCCGGAATCGAACCAGCGACACGAGGATCTTCAGTCCCCTGCTCTACCAACTGAGCTACAGGCCCATAATTTTCAAAGAACTAAAAGACAGATTAAGATGTTCTATACATTTTAACTACTGTTTTGGCTACCCAGGAGGGGAATTTCATCCTAATGTGTTCCCATTCATCGATACTCTGTACAACACAACCTCATCTTCTTAACCCATAGTGTATGATCACTCCACTATGTTTGTCTTATATTTCAAACATCATATAGTATCTTCCTCTATGTCTCCCAGCATCATTCTGGGCATCCTTCTTGTTCTCTTTCGAGTGTTCTAGACGAATGATGTTTATTTTTCCACTGCAAAGATACAAATAAAAAATAACAAATCCAAATTTTTCTGTATCTTTTTTAACAAAGTTCTATCAGGTCTCCCTTTTCCATCGCACGACGAATCCATCGCATCAGGATGATTGCCTTTTCATACACTGGCATAAAGGTTGCACTCTCACCACAGTCTATCTTGTTAGACAAATCAATCTCCACCATATATCTTTTGTTGTTCTCTGATGTGATGATGTACTCTGCGACACCACCACTCTTAATGCAGTCCAACTTTGCACTACCTTTTACAATTTGTTTCAGTGTCTCCATAATAAACCTTTGTTTTTATTATCTTTGTGGACACAGGGGGGATTTGAACCCCATCCTTCACTCTGCCAGAGTGATGTGCTCCCAGGTTACACTACCCGGCCCATTTTGTATGGTAGACGAGACTCGAACTCGCATAAATGTCTGCATCCCAAATGCAGCCGGTGAACCAATTACCGTACTACCATATATGTTTCAAAAAAAAATCTCACACAACCTTTTTTGGACTTGTGTGAGATGTCTTTGTATCTTTCTATTTGTATTGGGTTTCCTTCTAATCTTCTTCTTTCCCTTTTTACCCTTTACTTATTTCTGATCTGACATACACACACCCTGAAGTCCGAGTTGCTCCCAAAAACGATAGCAACCAGGCTTGCCTGCCAATGCAATGACAAATTCCATATGTGTGTGAGTCATCATAATTTTTTATTCTTACAAAGTATTTATGTAAATTAAATTTTAAAAAAAAATGGGTGTTCTCTTCTTAATGGTTTGAACTATAAACTGGAACTCCTATGATCCTGTCTCCCATTTGTTACCAAGACTGGACTCGCACCAGTTTTGCCAGGTTCTCTACCTGGTGGTTTCTTATTACCTTCAAGGCAATCGGTAAGTTATTTATGTGAGGTTACCTCTCACAAGGAAGGTGTTCTGTCCACCCAACTCCACCACCCAATTTTACTAAACTGGGAAAAACAAGAACCAAAAGTGTTTGCGACCAAAAAAGCAATTCTTTATCAAGTTGCGGTATGGTTCTTTAATTTCAATCTGTCTTGCGGTGACGGCGGGATTCGAACCCGCGATCTCCAGCGTGACAAGCTGGCATCCTAGGCCAACTGAACGACGCCACCAGAATATATTTGCTATCCAGGGAAGTCTCGCTCTTCCAAACCACCTCACCCCATACAGCTGGGATTTATTGGACTGAATAAGTCATTGATGTGGGCTGAGTGTTGACCCTCATCACCTCCTGTTCTCTTTCCTTTCGGAACAAGCCCTGATCGCTCAAGGTTTATACACACCAGCATCGCTGCTGGTAAGGAGGATACGGATGGATTTATGGTGTTTCCACCAAGACTACCATAGTCACTACACTACATTATATAGTCATGTTCGAACCAAAGACTCCTGCCGGATTAGAAGGATGCCTCCTCCTGCATTGTCCCTACTTACGATACTCTTACTTCACCTTGGGAGATCCATAAGGCTTCATCTCACAGAAGCATAACCGTATTTTCCTGTAGTGTGGGTAACACTTTTCCTTGCTTATTCAATAAAGAACCAAAATCTTTTTGGACAAAATTTTTGATCACATTTGAATCAAAGCAGTCAACCACGTGGAAGTTGGGGTTACCCTTGTTATCCTGCCTCCTTTTGAGAGGGTTAGATACACCAACTCCCTATTTTCACACTCCGCAGTGTTACTCATTCTACTCATTCTAACATCCAGTCATTTCTGATCTCAGCACCACCTGGTAGATAGGACTTGGTTAGCCCATCTGGACATCAATAAACTTTGGTCATCCACACTATAAGACTGGTGATCTTTTGGTATGGAAGCAAAACGGACTTGTCGGTGTTACCACCCAAGGGGACTTGGTAAGAGCCCCCGCACACCCCTTTCACAGTGTCCTGCCATTCCAGGATGTGCTGACCGCCTTGGTTTTCTTACAGAGAGAGTCCAAACCCAAAGGATTTAAACCTCCGCCAGTAGCACCATGCTATAATCTACTGACTTTCCTGGCTTATGTATTCACCAGTTATCTTTTACCTTTCTCCAAGAGGATCAGATACCATCCACCCGAAGGTTTCAGATACCCTCACCAGGAGGATACAGGAAGGATGAGAAACCCACCCTTATATTTTTTCAATACTTATCAAAGAGCTTAACAATACAAATATAACAAAAAATTCTGAAATTTCCAAACTTTTTTGAAAAATATTTTGTGTTGTAACTATATTTATGTAAAATACAATTTCAAAAAAAAAATCTGCATTGTCAAAGAGTATGGGCTCTTGCAGATTTTATGAGTCCCTATAAATCTCTATACCCATATAGGTGTAAAACTATCTCCCCTGTACTCTGGAGGACAAACCCCAGAAAGTCACAGTAACTCAAACAGGATCTCTCTTGGTACTGCTTACTCTTGACATATCCAAGGACTAACACCATCCCCAGGGTCTTCAGCATTCCCTCACACACACCCCAATACCTATGTCTTAACTGCATTGACATCTCGCTGAATGGGGTCAGCACTTACCTTGAATATAGTGTGGTCATCCAAGGTGACGGAAAGAGACTTTCACCATAAATCAAATAAACAAAACCACCTGTGAACATTTCAGGACACATTAAATCTAAAGATAAGTGGCCAGGATCCATAACGAACCTCTCTCATATCCGGGTAAATGTTTTTACAGAACAAATACCAAAACTGTTAAATCCTTTGAAAACTTGAAACTTATTACATTGTGGTTTACTATACTCATTCGCCAACCTGCCCACAAATCTAAAATACAGTGCTTCAGTCATCCACACCACCAATAATAAGTGGTTGATGTACCTTATCTTATGGTTGATTTTAGCACCTTAATTCCCGTCTCCAGTGGTTACCCCGACTGCTTGATGCTGGGTTTCAATCCTTGTAAATCCCTCCTACTCTATGGGACATCTCACATTCAGAACCTCTGCACTCCAAAGGTTTAATCCTTTTTCAAAGAACTTAATTTTGTTTTATGATACAAAGATAACAAAAAATTCTGAAACTTCCAAATTTTTTTGTAACTTTTTTCACTTTGTCTGGCCGGAGAGGATTCGAACCTCCATTCAGTTTATCCATTCGCGATCTGGAATCAACCATGTGCTTATTATTGTACCCAACCTTTGGCAGTTCGCGAAACTGTTTGTCCTCACTGTCAGGTAACTTCTATTAGGCACTCCCCTTCTCATAAGGGTGACTTTACCGTTTATCCACCACCAGATATGTATTTGTAGCGGGAGTAGGACTCGAACCTACGACCTCCAGGTTAGTACTGAATGTGAGAGTCGAACTCACTTCACATCAGTGAATGACCAAACCAATTGTCAATTCAGTAAAAACTCTTCACAGTGAGTTACTCTGTCTTGAGCCTGGCGAGCTACCAACTGCTCCACCCCGCAATGTTTAGCTATGATGGGAGGCCTCGAACCTCCATTCCCTATTGGGCAACTTTTATGAAGAATACCTTCCTCTTCCTCCATCTGAAATTATCTCGTGGCGCAAGTATACCACTTCCTTGTCACATCATAGTTTTGGGTAACTTTAATCTCACGGCAAACCCATTCCGCATTGTTAGGTAACTTTAATCTCACGGCAAACCAATTCCGTATTTTTTGTTTCTATTAAGGCCACTCACCAAGAGGTGTACCAAGATTCAATCCCTTGAATGCAGGATTTGTAGGACTTACTTCACCAGTAACAGCATCTACATAAAGCTGTGAATGAAGGTTACCAAAAATCCACTGTGGATTTGCATCAACAGGACCAACCTGCTTTCTCAAAACTACCTGACGTGTGTGAGGCTTTGGATAATTAACTTCCTGAATCTTCTCAAATGCTTCCTTAAATGAAACCTTGATTACTTCATCATTAAGAGGATAGTCTTCAATCCAGAAACCATGAATTGACTCACTGGCAGTTCCTTCCAAAGTGTGCTGATACTTGAAAACAAATGTATCAAAACTTGTTGAATCATGCTGCTCAATTACCTGGAAAACATTGACAACTAATTCAATAGTACCATCACTGTCCTCATCAAGGAAGTTTGCAAGCTGAACACCAGTCTCATACCACCTGTATTCCTTACCATGATTGAGGTACACATCCTGACGGTCTGTGGAAATGGTGTTCTCTACAACAAGTTCAGCAACACTGGAATCAAAGTTGGATTCCTTCTGCTGTGTGCAAGTACAAGAACTTACACCAATCATGAGCATTAAGCCCACAAGAAACATAAAAAATTTCTTCATACTTTAAATATTTAATTGTTTATAAAGCCTTGGTCAAATTGTGAGTTTGTAAAAAAACAAGGTTCAAAAGAGTTTCCGAAATCATACATTTTGTCTTTTATAAGTTGCGGTAAGAACCTTTAGCAAACAAACACATAACAAAACCTTATTAAATATAACAAACTTTTTGGAAGTTTGCTACATTTGGCGGAGGATGAGGGATTCGAACCCCCGGTCCCCTTACGAGGACTTCGGTTTTCAAGACCGATGCAATAGACCACTCTGCCAACCCTCCAAGTATGAAGGTTAATTGAATATTTTCAAAGAACTTTCTGGCGGCCAGGGAGGGACTCGAACCCACGACCTTGGGCTTAACAGGCCCCTGCTCTAACCGACTGAGCTACCTGGCCAAAAGTTTATTGTTTTAAAAATGTTTCAATATCAATAGGATCACCACAGTCGAGTAACCAGTGGTACTTCCTATGACAGTTACAACAAAGGAGAACACATTTATCTGCTTCTTTCTTAAGAGTTTCAAGAGACCTGGTTACACCTGTTGTAGCAATTCCAAATTCTTTTTCATCTGGATTTATATGGTGGAATTCCAGGGCAGCAATACATTCATCATAACCACACCTTTCACATTTACCACCTTTATAAGCAACAAGTTCTTCTTTAAGTTTCTTCCTTCTCTTCTGAACTGCATCTGCTGCACATTTCTTACACCTATATACACCATCTTTCCTGAGGATATATTCTGTGTATCCATGCTTATCACAATCTTTCATTATGACTTTTGGAAGGTCATCTCTCCACTTCTTGGATCCGCTTCCAATTCTATTTGGATTTTCTTTACACCAGATTGAATGTCCTCCAAGTTGTTCCTTTGTTTCAAACTCTTTTTCACAATATTTACACTTATACATAATAAGAAATCTCCTATACTATATTTATGTAAAGATTATTTTTAAAAGTTTAACTATATGCTAAATTATCAAAGAACTTTCAAAATATCCATCTTATTTGGGAAGATGGAATGAGAAACCCTCTGGGCTGCCTACCTGGTAGGAAGTCTGCTATGTTCAGAATCCGCCGATTAAGCGAAAGCAACCATAGCCTTTGGAGCAGCTGTCTGTGCGACAGGACCAAAGTTTACAGAGAAACCGTTTGTGTTGCCATTTGATTGGCGATAGACCTCTCCTCTTCCCATACTCAAAAGCAGTCAAAACCAGTCAAGCCCAAATTACTTAATTTCACTTGGTGGACCTGGAGGGAATCGAACCCTCGTCCTACAGCCTTTCCTGAAAGTATCAACAAGACCTATATATTTCTATTCTCAAAGAACTTCTTTCTTAATTGTGATACAAAGATAACAACTTTTTTTGAATTATCCAAATATCTTGGTAAAAATATTTATGTTTTTTTACAATTGCCTGTTTTTATATTTCTCCAGTGCATCTGGAACAATCCTCTGGTAGTTCTCATCCTTGAACAAAGGAGAGGTGAGAATCATATCTGCTGTTGTCCTGTTGGTGGCAAAGGCAATGTTGTAAAGTGATGCCAACCTTGTCAAAGCAGACACATCAGTCTGGTGTCCTTGGGTGATCAGATTGTCACAGAAGAAAATGAGTACATCAATCTCCCCATTAGCAATCATAGCGCCTATCTCCTGGTCTCCACCAAGTGGTCCTGAATGAAGACAGGTCACATTGTTTTCAAATGGATAATGTCTTACTATTCCCCTTACCTGGTTTCCACCCTCATCAAGACTGTCTGTATAATTGATCTCCTTAATCAATTTCCCAGTAGTTCCTGTTGCAAAGAGATTATGTTTCCTTAACTCATTAAGGTTATATGTCACCCAACCTATCAATTCATTCTTCCTACCATCATGGGCAACAAGTGCAATGTTCTTCATATCTATAATATATAAATAAGAATCAATATAGCAGCAGCAATCAAATCAATGACACTTAACAGCCACAGTATTCCATGTACTATACCAAGTGTTGTTAAACCATCTCTGAACTTATACTTCAGTCTTTCAAGTGAATTATTTTTGATATAGTTTGCAACACATACCTGTGCCAGTTTTAACACAAGATATACTGCAACCAATATGATAATCCAAGTCTTCATACTATCCAGTCTTCTCGTCTAACATAATAATCAAACAGTCCAGATCCATCATCCCTTCCACCGGTGTCCCTGTAATTCAAAGCATTTGAAACACTGTTTGCAACCGCCTCTGTGTCACATGTACATACATAGATAAGTTCTGATTCTACATCTGTCTTGTCATGTGCATAAACAACAAACTTTGCCATATTATCCTAATTTAGATTTAACAATTCTTGACACAACAGAACCATCCACCTGTCCAGCATATGTCTTGTTGATGAATCCCATAACCTTACCCATATCTCTGATAGAAGTAGCACCAAGGTCTGCGATCGTCTTCGCAACAATTTCCTCCACCTCTGATTCAGTGAGCATCTTTGGAAGGTAGTTCATAAGGGCAAACATCTCCTGCTGTTCCTTGTCTGCAAGTTCATGTCTTCCTGCCTGGGAGTAGATGTCCATACTCTCCTTCCTCTGTTTGACCAACTTCTGGATAATCTTGACAATGTCACTGTCCTCCAAATCCTTTTTACCATTTGGTGCAGTCTTGGTTTCCATAATTGCAGTCTTGAGTGACCTCAAAGCAGCAACTGTGTTCTCTTGGTGATTCTTCATAGCAGACACCAACTCTGCCTGGATTTTAATTTCTAATGTGTTCATATATAAATCTTTTAAAAAATACTCAAACTATAGCCAGGATTCTGTCATTTAAACCTGTCATTTAACTTTTCGTCCTACCCTGGTGGCAGTAAATGGGGTGACCACCTATACTTGGACTTTCACTTCCCATTAAGTGTCCTGAACTTCCTCTGTTTCCAGCGACAGGTCATTTGAGTATTAAAGTCTTGTCCTTTACTTCTGCATCTGTGACAACATAAGTCTTTGTCTGTTTGTCATATTCAGTCTTGTTGTCCCTGTTCTTACCAATATGATAACCATCACAATAGAGACATTTGTACACACTGAAGTGTGTGTTGTGTTTCTTACTCATCTTGTCAGCTGCTTTCTGGGCAGACTCAAGATGGTTGTAGGTTATCTTTGGTTCACCAGTGTGTTGGTTGATGTGTGAGTTGATACTGAACCCACCCCAGGCATTTCCGGTGATGAAGAAGTTCCTGAACCAGGTCTTCCTCTTGAACTGATCCTTTATCCAGATCTTAAAGTTCTTCCACTTTATTCTTGGTTTCTGTTCCATAGTGTATATGAGTGGATTCGAACCACCATTGTCTGTTACTTCTCATCACCTCCCACCAAATGTGGTATTAATGGAATATAGATTTTCGCCAGTAGCAAACCCTATCTGCTTCACATATACATTCTTTGTGGTGAGAACTGGATTCGAACCAATACCCCAACCGGGAGTCTCCAAACCGAGAACAACGAAGACCGTGTCTACCCTTTCACCATCTCACCATATAAAAAATAAGTAACCTACACATACCCCAGGCCGCTAGCCTGTATATCCTGGGTATCCATTTGAGTAGCCGAGACCATTTGTTAAACTTCTACTCATACCCTATCCCCACCTGGGTTACTTATATTTTGTGGGGCGGATAAGAATTGAACTTATTACCTATAGATTATGAAACTATCGCTCTACCGAATGAGCTACCGCCCCTGGAGTCAGAAGACACTATCCCGTCTAAAGACTCCCAGAAATTTTTGCAAGAATATCTTCAACAGCTTTACTGTAATGCTATATTATCTCACAATAATACCAACTGCTCTGGTAAGCCACTTCAGCAACCCGCCATTAGATTTTAACCCGATTACAGTAGAGGCGGGTAGGGGATTCGAACCCCTGAAAAATAGCAGTTTTCTATAAGGTTAATAAATTCACTGCTGATACTCTGCATTGATGCCAACACTAAAGCTCTGACCACGAATCTAAATCTGAATATCTCGGATTTTTTAAACACAGGTGCATTACCTGTCATTCATGCTAAAGCTAAAGCTTGGGTCAATATAATTTTTATAAAATGTCAAAGAAAAATATTATGCCTTTCACATAATTTGGTTTCATCCATGCTATCCGCTGAAACTACCGCAACAATTTCTTAACCCTTGTAGATGTAGTCAACAACTGCATCAACATCAAGGTTGGGGTTCTCCACAGGAGTGTCATTCACAACCTTGAGTGCCTCAATGACAGCAGCAAGGAGGGTTGAACGACGACGAAGGAGTTCTGCCCTTTCCCTCTGGGTCCACTCACCAGTGAAACTCTGCTGGGTGTAGTCACCAGTCTCCACAGTCCTGTTCTTGATAGTGGTCTTTGCCTGGTAGTTTGCAGGAAGATGTGCAGGATCAATGTTAGGATCCTTCAAGATGACCTCTTCCTTTTCAGTGGTGCGGGTAACACCCTTGATAAGTTCAGTCTCAAACACACGGCGACCAGCATATTCAGGATCATGGGTAGGATTCCAGACCTCTGCATCACTACGGACAGGGATGTTGGCATAAACTGCCTCCAAATCCTTGTTGGTGAGGATGCTCTTCAACCTCATAAGCTCAAGTGCAGTGAGGTTACCAAAGGACTTACCATCTACCACAAGTTCAACGGTCTTTGCACCCTTGGAGTTGGTAGCCTCTACACTGAAGACATCATTAAGCCAGTTCTTGAACTGGACATTGAACCAGTCAAACTTCTCATCCACAGTAGTGGTGACCACAGAAGTACCCATCTTGGAAGGATCCTCAAAGTAACCATCACGGGGAGTGAAAGTCTTCTTGTAACCTCTGAACATTCCCTGCTTATTCTTGAAGAAGTTAGCATAGTCAGAGAACAACTTTGCAACACTTGCAGTTGCATGTTCCACCTTGGCAAGCAAGGTATTCATTTTAAGAAATTCTGCCATAAATTTTATTAATAAAAAGTTAAACTTAAAACTGTCAAATAATCATATTAAATATAACAAATTCTTTGTGACCCCGGTGGGGCTCGAACCCACGACTCCCACCTTAAAAGGGTGGTGCTCTACCATCTAAGCTACAAGGCCAATACCTTGTGGTCCCGATGGGACTCGAACCCATAACACCCTGTTTAAAAGACAGGTGCGCTCATCCAGTTGCGCCACGAGACCGTTCCATAACTGACTTGGTTGGTCTCATCCTCCCTGGATAAAACCAACACTTTACTGTTTATGTTTATACTGTCTCATCATATCTTTTAAACTTGTCTTGCTTGGTGTAGAGGACTCGAACCTCTGTCTCCAGGCGTATGCCCTGGCGCTATTCTCCTATTCACATAGTGGTATATCTTCCCCCACTACTTATCGCTAACACCAAATATTTGTACCCCGGCTGCGATTCGAACGCAGGACCCACAGCTTAGAAGGCTGTTGCTCTGTCCAACTGAGCTACCGGGGCATTATCAGTCTCATATCCAGGATTGTTGTATTCTGTCTTTATGCCTACTTTCATACTTGGTGGTACGACCACAACCACCTTTCTTACCGGCGACCCGAGTTACTACCTCGGCGGCAACATCACCCACAACTTAATGTCGGGCATCGGTCCTTAATTCTCCTTGGAAAACTATCTCAAGTCCTGGAAGTATATTTCAAACATCTTTGTACTCCCACCGGGAATCGAACCCAGATTTGAAGTTTAGGAAACTTCCGGTCTATCCGTTGACCTATGGAAGCATATTTTCGGACTTATATATTCATAGCACATAAAACCTCATCAGGCAGTATGGTATGCTCATTGCTGGCCTTTGTGTATCCCACCAGGTTAGTGAGTGAGAGTTTAAGACAGTCACCAGCGGTTTTGTCCTGTTGATGTAATGGTCTAACCACACCATTCATCACTTGAGCCGAGGACAGGAGTCGAACCTGCAACCCCCTGATTACAAGTCAGGTGCTCTACCATTAAAGCTACCTCGGCAAGATAATAGCACAGATGGACATCTCTTCCTCTGGAGTTTCCTCTCGGATTAAACCCTGGTAACCCAGACCAGTTCTGACACACAGGCGGGCAGCATATCTCCGGAGTACTGATCCCGTAAGGTACATAGACTTTGGCGTGAACTCTGCTTTTACTCATATAGATCTTTGTATGAGTGCTATTATATTTCAATGAACTTTCTTTTGTAGTCTCCCTGGGAATTGAACCCAGACGAGCCTTGTTAGGGTCTTCATCTTATAAGGATGCGGCTTTCACCATTAAGCTAGGAGACTGTAGTTTTCCCAGACCTCCTAAATGGAGGCACACTATCCTATTCGTATAATAAACTTTCCTAACATATTTCTTAAAATAACCACAGTCTCCAGAACATCATTATTGTATCTACTGTTAAGCAAGCATGTTCCTTGTACAGTTTCTGACTGTGATTTTGTGGTCCCTGGGGGACTTGAACCCACGACCAACGGATTATGAGTCCGCTGCTCTAACCAACTGAGCTAAGGGACCAAACACAGGATTGACTGCAAATATTCTTGTCCTAAGTTTCCGACCGTCCACCCATTACAGATGGTATGCCTACATTATGACCGTCCTACGCTAACGGTGCAGTCAGACTTCACATTGCTTCATCCTATGAAGTCTCTTTAATCCTGGTTGTGCCCCGGGTGGGATTCGAACCCACACGGCCCTTTCGGGCCAAGGGATTTTCTTACCACTACAGTTTTCACTGCCAGTAATCTTGTGGTATCAGGCACAAGTGCGCCCCATGCTATTGCTCACAAGCATGAACCCAGCAAACTACTGTTTGTGGTCTGGACTCTCTCTTGACCGTATTGAAATCTTGCAAGATTACGAATGGGCTGTCTGATTTTCTATAGCGGCAGATTATGCACCGCTTCCCTTAACTGGCCTGTGAACATCCAGTTCCTCGTAAATTTCAACTTAGGTCCCCTCTGTATAGTCTCTACACACTGTCTGAACAAACTATCCCAGTGCCATTGTGTCTGTGAAAGTTATTAAGAGGCAGTATCATTCCTCAGAAGTTTGTTTTAACATTGGCTCGGGATTGGCATACAATGACGAATTTAATCAGGCTTTCCTGCAACCCAGCTCCACTCTCCCATGCAGGACACTGTATGAGTGGTGACTGTCATTATTTAGCTTTCCCCGAATTAGGAGGGTTCTACATATCTACTATCAGCGTTATTACCGGGACATAGTGGTAACCCACATTTAATCCTTTTGAGGTTTGCTGACAAAAACTCTAAACATAAGTAGAATCTGCACTCAAATTTCTTTAAGTCCCTCGTGTCTACCATTCCACCACCAGGGCAATATTTTCAATGAACTAACTTTGCAACTCTGGGGCGATTCGAACACCCGACCCCCGGTTTTCTCGCCGGGAGCTCTGCCACTGAGCATTACAGAGCTTTCCATATTGGAGGAGAGTATTGCAAGCATCTCCACCTCAACCACTCCGGGACTGTGCGCAACTGCCATTGTGGATTTTAAAAACCCAGGGAATCAGTCATTATATTATAAATCCTTGCAAAATTTATCTCAACCTGGGTATCTTTCAATGAACTTTCAACAATACAAAGATAACAACTTTTTTTGAATTATCCAAATATTTTTTTGTGACCCCTGCGGGGCTCGAACCCGCGACCCCAACATTAAAAGTGTTGTGCTCTACCTACTGAGCTAAGAGGTCTTTCCAAAATTTAAAAACAGGATAATAGGGTGGAGTTGCACTTTCCTTTTCACTACACAAGCGACCCTCATCAGTTGTACACCTGATGCCCAGCAAACATACACTTACCGTTGGACTGCGTTTCCTGTTTTATATTTCAAAATCCAAGTACCACTTTGTTATTTTCAGGAGTCCCGAATCGACGGTTAGGAAAGATTATCTCTTTCTTTCACAGAGACGGCATCTCTGACCTTACTTTTCCGACTGGGCGGATTGGATTTATATCTCAATGAACTTTTAGTACTGCAAAGATAACAATTTTTTTTGAAACTACCAAATATTTTAACTAAAAAACCACATCTTTTTTTCAAAAGGTGTGGTTCTATATATTGGATGATACGCTTGTTAGCCTCCTGACATTAAAACACACACCAAGAAATCCCGGTTTTTCTTAAATCGGAATTCCTTTTTGATATGTTATTTAATGTCATCATCACTATATTTATGTAAAGTCTCTTTTATATTTATGTAAATTCTATTCTGAAATTAATTCACAGACTATAACAATGGAATTTGTTGGTAGATTCCACTCCACATCAACAACCTTGTATCTCTTACACCACTTGTTTTTTATGGTGTCACCCACTCTGGGAATATGGAGTTGAGCAGATGGTGTGTAGTTGAAATCAGTACAATTTTCCCAACCATCATTACCAAAATAGTTTATACTTGTTACTTCCATATATTAAATATAACAAAAAATTACCTTTTTATAAATCTTCAATATTTACTTCTATAAACTCTTCAGGATTTACGGTAATCGTCATCGCATACTCAATTGCATCATTGGCAGTTAGTCCAAAAGAACCACCAAATGCCTTACTGCTGTCCCACTCATCTTCCTCTGTCCTGACCACCAAACCACCAAGTTTTACATCTGGGTATGTGACCTTCCAGGTGTAACCAATGTGGTCCTGGAGAGCATATGTGTGGAATGGTTCAAGGGTGATAACAATATACTTGACAGTTGCAAACCAGTCAAACACTTCACCATAGGTGGGTATCCTGTATCTGTCACCACCTTCCCATCCAGGTTCTCCATAACCAGGAATATCAAAGTATGGTCTCCCATCATCATACCTATGATACTTGTGAAGAGGCATACCAAACTTCAGCAGTCTCTTTGCAAGTTCCACAGGTATGGTCTGTGAATAGTTATTTCTCATATCTCTTTACAATTTCCTGGATCTTCTCCTTGGTCAATTCCTTGGGGTCATATGCTTCCAGTTCTGCAAGTTCTTTCTGGAGTTTGTCAAGTGCTTTTTGGTGTTCAGCAATATCACTCTTTGTTTTTTCAATCTCCTTATTCCTCTCTTCCATCTTCTGTGCATAGAGGTCTTTAAGGTCAATAAGATGATTCTTGTAACCACCAAAACTCTCACCACCTTTCTTTGTCTTCATATCAAGGAGACACTTTTCCAGACCGACATAACTCTTTCCCCAACCCCCTTCAATCACATCATTTCCAAAGTACTCAAGTCTGACAACCCTTGCAACAACAGTCTTCCTCTCTGACTTATCATCATAGGAATACTTGTTATAAGGAACTCTGTATTCAGACTTCTCAATGTGTGGTTCTTCTACAATGATGTTGACACAGTGGTCAGTACCATCATCACTCCATATGGGTGTTCCAACTGGGAAGAGTTTCTTACACTCCTCCAACACATCCTGTAATTCCTTCTCCCTGGTTTTCTGCCTTTCAAGAAGGTTTCTCTTCTTGAAGTTGGAAATCTCATTCTCCAACATCTCCTTTGGGAAGAGTTCCATAGCAGCAGCTTTCTTACCAGAATCTCCACTCTGGTACCAGGCCATTGCCTTGTCAAACAAGTTTGTCTTTAATTCGTCTTTACTCATATCTTCTAATTTCTATACCTTTCTTCTTTGCTTTCTCCATCTTTGAACTGGTTGAATTCAGGTCATCAGTGAAGAGGATCTTACACTCATCCCACTTGGTTGTCTCAATATACTCTGGATGTTTTGTCAGGAAATCTCCCTTGGTGTTATATCCACATTCCTTTGGACTACCAGTGAGGATGACAGGAATACCATCAGTCTTCACCTCTTCCAGGTGTTTGATACCAAGACTCTTCACCATATAGGCAACATTGAACTGATACTTACTGTCCTCACTCAATTCAATGATTGAGGTGGGGATACCCTTTGTATCCACATCAAGACCAGAGAATTTCTTGGCCAGCCACAGAGCATTCTTCTCACCACAGTTTTCAAATCCCATTGATTGGATGAGGTCAGGAAGTGTCAATGTCTTCCTTCTCTCTTCCAGGGCCTTGATGATGTTCTGTGAGGACTTACTGTCATCCATCTGTGGTTTCCACTTGTTTTCAAACAACATAAAGTCCAGGATGTTGTCTGTGGGGAAGATTTCAAACAACTTGGTTGCTACCTTCTCACCAATTCCATCCGGTTTGAGGACATTGACAGAGTTGATGAACCTGATGTACATCTTGTCTTCCTCACTCATAGTCTTCATCAGGTGGACCCCATCTACATAAGAGTCTTCAGGGAGACTGACAGGAGTACCACCACTCACAACTTGATAGACAAAGGGAATGATGTCTCCGGCAAGTGAGATTTTCAGATGAGAACCAATCCCAATCCCTTCACTAATGATCTTACCATAGTTGGAAAGACTTACCCTGTCATTATCCTTACCACCAATGATGATTTTTTTCAGGATACCAGTGGGATAATACTCACCAGTCTTTCCCACATTCCATTCTACATCAATGAGTTCAGCATCTACAATCTCTGGGAGATACTTGACAGCAACACAGTCTTCCTGTCTTGCTCTTCCACCATCCTGGAGTCTGAAGTTGGCACCAGGCTTCACCACAAACCCATCAAGGGCAAACTCACTGTTCTGCCTGACCTTCTCAAAGATACCATAAAGGTGATTGAGGTTGAGGTTATAACTTCCACCAGTGATGATGAAGTCAGGTCTGTTCCCCAGGGTGTGCTTGGAGAGTTCATCAAACTTGGTATATCCCAGTTCAATGATAGTACCATTCTCATACACCTCACGAAAGTCATAAGCAACCCAGGACAAGTCATCTCTCATCTCCTTCTGCTTGTCAGAATCTTCCCAGTCCTGACCAAGAACTCCTGCAACAAAACTCCTTGGCATTTTGAACTCACCAAAATACTTGTCCATAAAGACAGACTTCTTCACCAGACATTCACCCCTGACCACCAGATACTTGAGGAAGAAATAACTCTGTTCATCCAGTGCAGACCTGTAATAGTCCATCACATAAGGTTCATAGTTGGTCTTCCACTCATTCTCAAACCAGACTTTGATGTCCTTTCCATAGTCACCATCACCCCTGGTGGAGACAGATACCAGTTTCCCCTTGGGGTCAATGACTGCCTCAAAGGAACAACCATCATACTTTGGAGTTACCTCATAGAACCAGCCAGGTTTCAGATACCCATTGGATTTGCGGAGATATGTCATCACCTTCTCCTGGAATCCTAACCAATCCACATTATGGTTATCATCTTCCTTGATCTGTACCTTGGAGAGACTACCCATAATGAATGGATGTTTCACTGTATAGGACTTCTGGTGATGGGTGCCGACATAACCCTGGTTCTCCAAACCCAGTTCCTTCTCAAGTTCATCAAACTCAAGGTCTGTCATAATGGGTTCACCATTATAGTAGGCCTCCTTGGCCTGGTCATATAACTGTTTCTTATCCATATTAGTCTCTTTCATAATAATCTTGTGTTGCACCACAAATTATACAAGTTCTGTAACCACCACAACACCAAGTCCAGGATACTGGACTCCATATATGATTACAATATTTTTGTCTTAACTTGTATGCTTCCTCTTTATCCTTTCTCTCCTGTTCTAATTCATCAAGTCTCTTTTTTAGATTGTCACAATAGATTTCAGCTTCTTTGTCTGTCATAGTTAAAATTGTATCTGTTTGAATTCAACATTATGTGTCTCAATGAGTTTCTTATAGAAGTCATCAGTGTCATAACCAACACCCTGACCAATCCTGGGAACAAGACTTTTTCTCCAATAGAGTGCATTAGCAAGATGGTATTTTAAATCATCTTTTGATGAAAAGAAGATACTCTTGAGACCTTTCTCCTGGTCAGACTTGAAGAGTTTCCCATCTATAAGAGCATACCAATAGGTGGGACATTTTTTTGTAATTGTGATTTTTTCTATGATCTTCTCATCAGGGAGTTCAAGATCATATTCATTATCCACAACATATTCACTAACATCTATATGTAATGAACTTTCACTTACTTTAACTATCATAATACTATTATTTTCCTAATACAAAGATAACAATTTTTTATTAGAAATCCAAAAAAAAGTGAGAGAAAATCTCCCACTTTCTAAAAAGTATTAACAAATTCAGTTAAGATACACTCCATTGAATCAAACATTGTATATTTGATTAGTAATAATGGTATATTATGTTCTTTGCAATAATCTAATTTTATCTTATCTTTTTTAACCCTATCTTCATAGTTCTGTTTTTTTATATTTTTTGATTCCCCATTAAATGTGTATGGATAATAATGCTGTTGACCTTGAAGTTCAATTAAAAATTTTAACTTATCTTCATCAAATACTGCAAAATCAAATGGAAGTGTTCTTTTATCTTTACAATCTTTAAATCTATATTCTTGTTTAAACTTATATCCTAATTTTGTTAGTATATTTTTCATATTGTTTTCACTAACAGACATTAAACACCCACAAGATGATGTTTTTCCTGATGTTAAGTTTCTTATATCTGTAATCTTTTCTTTTCCACAATCACAAATACATCTCCATTTTGGTTCTCCATTTATATAAACTCTTTCAATGGCAGTAAGTTTTCCAAATCTCATACCTGTTATATCCTTGAGATGTGCATTACCTGTTATTCTCCTTTGTTCACATCCACAAGATGTAGTATGTCCAGAAATTAAATGAGCAGATTGTACAACACACTCATTCCCACAATCACAAACACACTTAAATTGTTTCTTTGTGGTTCCATTTGGTTGAACTTTATTTTCTGCATAATCAATTACAGTTAATTTACCAAATTTTTTCCCAACCAAATCATTTTTAAGTTTTATTGGTCTCTTACATTTATCACAATATTCATAATTACGATGTCTTAAATGTTGATAATCAACCTTTCTTATATTACCACATTTTTGACATTCACAAATACAAGTATGAGTGTCACAAAATTCTAACAATTTGTAACACCCATAACTTTTTCCTATTTCATTTTCTCTATTTATCATAATATATTTATGAAAAATAGTTTCCTACTTTTTTAGGGGATTGTTGGGGTAAAGAATTGAACGGGTTTTAATTTAAATTCATTCTTTGTATGCATCCTCTTTATTTTATCAATCTTGAGTTCATCTGAATTGTTACATTTTCCTTCAGGTTCAACACCTTCCCTGATGTACCTGTCAAGTTCAGTATAAGAGAAACCAAATTTCTCCTCATCAGGTAAAGAATGAGGAAGACCATCATCAGGAACTTTATGTACCCATTCATAAGGAAGACCAAGATAGTCACCAATTTGCAATACTTCTGTTACAGTAAGGTTACCTATTGGTTCAAAATCAGATGCTTGGTCTCCCCATCTTGTCATATAACCTATGTAATTTTCAGATGTATTACAAGTTCCAACAACCCTTCCATTGAAAGTCTGTGACACAGCATAGAGCATTGTCATCCTTATTCTTGGTGGAATGTTCTGCTTTGTCTGGACAGACCAGTCAATATAATTGTCAGAAGCAACATCAAATGAAGAACAGATGTATCCAATAGGAAGTACCAGGAACTTGATACCAAGATGTTCTGCAATTTTGTCTGCTTCATTGATACCCTGTCTATTATCAGGCATTGCAACACCAATCACCCTATCTGGTCCAAGTGCCTTTGCACAAAGTGCCGCTACAATGGTGGAATCCTTACCTCCTGACAATCCCAGAACGGCATTACATCCAGGACCATTCTTCTCGAACCAATCCTTGATCCACTGGATACATTCATTGGTTACTTGTTCTACATTAAAATTATAATATTCTTTTTCCATATTAGTTTACTTATTTTTTATAAGGGGATTCAGTTGATACCCATTTTCCCAATTGATTGTCATGTTTCATCCACCCTCTCTCATCATAGTCATAAGTGGTGACATCTTTTCCTTCTCTGATATATGTCCTTACTCTCCAAGGGGCAATGATTCCTTCATTACACATATCAAGGAATATTTTCTTCACATTGTCATCAGCCCAATCAACAAAGATTGTACCCCAGTCACCATAACTGGACAGACTCAAACCAGGAAGACCTGGTGCAGAATATGAACAATCAGAGTTCATATGTGATTCATATCCAAGTTCTCTTATAAAAGTATGGTCTGTTTTCTTTGCCCCCTTGACAAGTATGTAGTCAATACTGTCACCATTTTCAAATGCCTCCTTGAATGGAGATTTCAAATTACATTCCATAATTATCCATTATATTTTACAATGTATAAAGTGATGTCCTCATCTTCCTCAAATTCTTTCTTAATCATTGGATAGACTACATCATCCCAGTTACCACCAGCAAGACCACAACCGATCTTGTAAGGGAGACCACAAGTATCCTTGTCATTCATCACCATCCAGGTGTGAAGTCTGTGGAGACATTCTTTCAGAGCATCATAATCTGTATGCCTGGGTTTTCCACCTTCTTCATATGGTGCAATACTCTCACAGAAAGAATACTCACCAAAGAGATTGGCAATAATCTGGTCAGAATGGTCTGAACTACAGTACTGTACCCTTCCCAATAAGGATTTCTTTATAGGTATTTTCTTACAGAGATCTTGATATGCTTCAAACAGTTTGGGGTTCTGTGCCTTGATTTGTTTGGCAATACCTGCCCCCATTACCCCAAGGCAATTGGTCTGGTGACCAATCACCTGGAGTCCTGGGTAGGTCAAAAGGTTTCCATTTACTTCCTTAATCATAACGATTGTTTTTATTCATATCTTTCCAATTTTCTTCAAGGAGTTCAGTCATTGCCTGAAGATATTCATCACCAGAGATGTCAAACAGGATGGATTTGAAATGGATTCTTGAAGAATATCCCTTTTCCTTGAAGATTTCCAAGAGTTCAAGAAGGGTGAACTCACCATTCTTATACCTGATGATGAGTTTGGCCTTCTCAGGCATATCTACAATCTCTGCTGTGAAATGCCAAGGGTCTCTATATGTGAGGAATCTCCTTCTTCCATTGATTTTATCAACAGACCTGAACTTCATAAACATATGATATTCAGTATGTCTGATTCCAACACATTCCCAATAAGAAGACTGAACCTCTTCCCTGGTAAGATTACTTGAACCAGGTTTCTCCAACTTGTAAGTGAAGTTACTGGAGAAATACATACTTGGGGATACAAAGTCACCAATCTTTGGATGATTTGGACCAAAGTTATCAAATGGTTCATCAATACCATCAAGTCTTAAGATGGCCTTGTAGATATCAATTTGTTTCCTGTCATTCATAATTTAATCTTTTTCATTTGCAAGACGTTCACGGATGGTGGTGAAGGTCTCACGGTTATGCATCTTACCATCCTTGAAGACAGTCCTCATAGCAGATGTGTGAGTCTTTGCATACTCATCATATTCTGCCTGGAGCATATCATCCTTGTAAATGTATTCACCATTCACCTTCTCAACAAAGACCAGTCCCCTGTGAGACTTCTTCAGATGGGAAGTGTCAGTCTTTGGATCCTTATAGATTTTGAGTTCCTTGTCACCAAATACACCATAGGTGGCCTTCATTGCACAACCAAAGGTGTCCCTGGTGTTGACAATCATCTTGTCACCCTCAAAGATGGCAGTGAAGCAGAATGCCCCCACACCAAAGATGGCATTGTTGGCAGCAAATCCCCTTCTGTCCAGTTCCTTCCAGATCTTACGGAGGACATTGAGAGTACATCCATCACCCAGGATGACACCAATGTGAGAGTCAAGGACTTTGTACCCCTTGGTATTGACTGTTCCACCAAAGGTATCCCAGAGTTTCTGAATGGTCTCAACAGTGGTCTCATACTGGTCACCAGAGTCAGGACGGATAAGGAGTTTACCCTTGTGTTCCAGGATTTCCTTCTTGAGTGAAGGGATGATGTTCTCAACCATATTCCAATAGTCATAAGTGTCAGACACCATAGAGAAACTGGAGTTAGGATAGAGTTCAGTGAGGAGTCTCTTTACAAAAGTCCTCTCATCACCATCCAGGGCAAAGTTGGCACCCATTACAGAGTGTTCAGTGGAAACTGCACCAATACCAATGTGATTGAATGAGCAGTCTGCATCATAGTACTCATCCAGGTAAGGAATTGCAGGAATGGTACTGGTCTTGTTTGCGGAAAGCAACCAAGCAGCAGAGCAGCGGACTGCCTCATTCATACAACTCATACCACGCATACCAAAGTCTGCGAATGCGTTTCGCGGGTCAACACCAGCATCAACAGTCTTGTCATACCAGTACTTTGCCAGTTTGTAGTACATATGACCAATAGTGGCATGGTTGGAAGTCTTCCAGAGTTCAGACTGGAGGATGCACTCAACCCACTGTACCAACCAGGCAAAGTCATCAAGGGTGTTGGTGAGTTCAATACAAGGAACACCCATATTCACCAATGAACCTTCAGGGAGTGCCTTGATTTCCAGAGGGAGATAACCCAGGGTGTGGAGTTTTTCAATCTTCTCCACATCATAGTTACCCTCACCAAGCTGGATGTTCATAGTGAACTTGTATTCCTTCATCAC
>JAEEGL011075036.1_pt1 | contig 24855 bp, 19 predicted proteins | sample 9134231 | NCBI WGS metagenome assembly JAEEGL01 (sample SAMN16246548, study PRJNA631951) | gut metagenome | biome: gut microbiome; feature: rumen; material: fiber-attached | host: Bos | place: Iran: Karaj | collected 2018-10
GAGCGCAGTATCGGCGAACAAAAAAGCGACCGCTTGATCGGTCGCTTTTCGTATCATTTCCGTTTCAAAACTTTGTACGTCGCGGGAGGGAGGGTGAGCGGTCGGCTGTCGCCGTCGAATGATCTGCATTTATATCCGCCGACCGTCAGCGTTACGGGCCGGTCGGATGCGTTTGATAAATACAGGTATTCGCCGCGGGCTATGCCGAGTACCGCGCCGTCGGAGAATACGATATCGGCGCCGCCTCTATACTTTTTTCTGCTCTTCAACAGCGTCGAGACCTTTTTGATCATCGCTTTGTCTTCGCGTCCCCACGGATAAGGCATGCGGTTGAACGGATCGTGATAACCCTGCATTCCCGCCTCGTCGCCGTAGTAGACAGAAACGATGCCGGGGCAGAAGCAAAGCAGGGAAAAGGCGAGGTAAAACCGCTTTTTCGCCGTCACATATTGCTGTTTGCTCATTTTTTTATTGACAAGCACCGAGCCGGGCAGACCGGTATCGGGATCGCCCCCCAGAACGGTAAGGATCCTCTCCGTATCGTGCGTGCCGAGAAAATTCATCAGGTACGGCAGAGTTCGGTCGGGATAGTGACGTTGTATCAGTGTGAAGACCCGCGAAAACTCTTCGGAATCTCCTTCCGTGACGTATTTTATCACCGCATTTTTCAGCGGATAATTCATCACCGAATCGAGCTGGCGCGACGTGAAATAGCGGCGGCGTTTGCCGTATGCGATCTTGTTCGACGCGTCTTCCCACACCTCGCCGATGACGATCGACCCCGGCTTTTCAGCCTCGGCGGCGGCTTTGATGCCGTCGAGCAAACGGTCCGGCAGCTCGTCCGCAACGTCGAGGCGCCAGCCGTCCGCGCCGAGGCGCAGATATTTTCTTATGATACCGTCTTTGCCGGTAAAGAATCCGTAAAGCTCTTCGTTGTTATTGTCGAGCTGCGGCAGACATTTTACGCCCCACCAGCATTCGTAATCGTCGGGATAATTTCTGAATCTGTACCATCCGCGGTAATGCGAGCCGGGATCGTTATATGCTCCGCCGTCGCCGTATTTTTTGTATCTGTTGAAATATACGCTGTCGTCGCCCGTGTGATCGAACACGCCGTCCAGAACGATCTTCATGCCGAGACCGTGCGCTTTCTCACACAACTCCGTAAAGGCGTTTTCACCGCCGAAGCATTCGTCGACGACGGTATAATCGCCCGGGTCGTATTTGTGATTCGAATACGCGCGGAATATCGGAGAGAGATAGATGATATCTATCCCGAGCGAATGAAGATAATCGAGCTTTTCCGCAACACCGTACAGATCTCCGCCGAAAAACGTGTTGTTTTTCAGGTCCATACCGGGATATTCAACGTATTCCGGTACGCCGTTATCCCAATCGTCGTAGTACACCGCGTCGCTTCGCTTCGGACTTTTGCCGCTTTTGTAAAAACGGTCGACGAATATGTGATACATATTCGCGTCCGCAAACGCTTCGTCGGGAGGCGCGGCGTTCTCAAACACGGATATCTGAAATCTTCCGCATCCGTCAAGGCTCTGCCGCAGCTGACCGTGCGTCTCGTCGCCTTCGTTGTGGACGTAAAGCGTACCTTCCTCGGTCTGCACGGCGAAAGTCAGATAATAAAGACCCGGCAAGGCGGAAAACTCCGCCTCATAAAGGTCCATCCCGGAAAAAGCCCCTTTATAAGAGGCTTTTTCGGATATTTGATTTCCGTTTCCGTCGCATAAAACGATCAGCTCGCACCCGGTCGCGCAGTAAACGCGCTTTATATACAGGCGGCATACGCCGTCCTTATATTCGAAAACGGCGGGGGACGAGTCAGAAAAATCGCTTATTTGAAAGCCGTTTATCAATCGCATCATTTGAGCGGTTTAATCCCCCATATATTATCCGCGTATTCGCGTACCGATCTGTCCGACGAGAAGAAGCCGGAGGCGGCAATATTGTCGAGGCTCATCTGCGCCCAGAGCTTTTTATCCGAATAGTCGCGCACCATTTTATTATGAACGTCGTTATACGACGCGAAATCCGCGATACACATATACGGATCGGGTACTCCGCCGCCGTATATGAGATACTGCGAGAAATCTGCAAACGAAACGCCGTCAAAGCCTTTATTGAGCGTTTTTATGATGCCCTGAAGCGTTTCGGATCCGTTGTAATACGAGGCCGAAGAGTAGCCGGACGCCCACAGAGCGTCCACCTCATGCGTTTCAAGACCGAATACGTAAAACGATTCGTTACGGAGCTGCTCCCTCATTTCGATGTTCGCGCCGTCGAGAGTGCCTATCGTAACGGCGCCGTTCATCATCAGCTTCATATTGCCGGTACCGCTCGCCTCTTTGCCAGCAAGAGATATCTGCTCGGATATCTCCGCCGCGGGTATCAGCTTTTCGGCAAGCGATACGCAGTAGTTTTCAAGAAACGCGACCGAAAGCTTGTCTTTCAGCTCCGGACGTTTTGCGATATCGGCGCCGAGGCGGTTTATCAGCTTTATAAGCTGTTTTGCGTGATAATAACCCGGCGCGGCTTTTGCCGAGAATATGAAGCACTGCGGCGTTATATCGAGACCGGGATCTTCAAGCAGAGCGTTATATATCGATATTATGCGAAGCACGTTCAGAAGCTGACGTTTGTATTCGTGCATACGTTTGATATGAACGTCGAAAAGCATATCGGGGTTAAGCGCAGCGCCCTTTTCCGACGCCGCGTATTTGACGAGCCTTTCCTTGTTTTCCCGCTTGATCTGACCGAGTCTTTCGAGAACCGAAGCGTCGTCTCTGAATTTTGAAAATTCGGAAAGCTTTTCGGGATGTTTTTTATATCCCGTTCCGATGCACTCGTCGAGCAGGGAAACGAGACCGGGGTTGGAGTAAAGAAGCCATCTTCTGTGATCTATGCCGTTCGTGACGTTTGTGAACTTTTCCGGTTCATATCCGTAAAAGTCGCTGAAAACGGTCTTTTTAAGTATATCGGAATGGAGCGCCGAAACGCCGTTGACGGTATGAGAACCGATGACGGAGAGATTCGCCATACGGACGACCCCGCCTCCGATCACAGACATACGGTTGATCTTATCGACGTCGTGAGTATATTCGTTCCAGAGCTTTTCGCAGAATCTGCGGTTTATCTCGCAGATTATCGAATATATTCTCGGCAGGCGTATGCTGAAAAGATCCTGCCGCCACGTTTCAAGCGCCTCGGGCATAACGGTATGGTTCGTGTAAGATATGGTCGCCTTCGTTATATCCCACGCCTTGTCCCAGCTGTAGTTGCATTCGTCGAGCAGTATCCTCATAAGCTCCGCCACGCACATAGCCGGATGCGTGTCGTTGATATGTATCGCGGCGTATTCAGGCAGATTGTCAGCCGTGCCGTGCTGCTCGAGATGGTCGTGCATTATGCTCTGCAAAGCCGCCGAAACGAGAAAATACTGCTGAGTGAGCCTTAAAAGCTTGCCCGCGTCGTGATCGTCGGAAGGGTAAAGGACCTTTGATATGAGCTCGGCGTTTGTTCGTTCCTCAAGGGCTTTCAGATATCTGCCCTGTGAAAACGCCTTCATATCGAAGCTCTTGAAATCTCTCGCACGCCATAATCTCAGCGTGTTTACCGCCTCGCCGCCGCTTCCAGATATGAGCATATCGTAAGGCACGGCTTCGACCTCTTCGGCGCCGTCGTTTTTTATATACATTCCGCCTTCGCGCCATTCTTCTTTTATGCTGCCGCCGAATTTGACGGTCACGGCGCAGTCGGTACGCGGCACGAGCCACGCTTCACCCGACGGGAGCCATATCTCCGGCAGTTCGGCTTGCTCGCACTCGACGATCTTCTGCCTGAAAAATCCGTATTCGTAGCATAGACAGTGACCCACCGCGGGGTAATCCTGCGAAGAAAGAGAATTCATATAGCATGCGGCGAGCCTGCCGAGACCGCCGTTGCCGAGACCCGGATCGGCTTCGGATTTTATCAGGGATTTCAATGAAAATCCCATACCGGACAAAGCCTCCTTGAAAGAGTCGTAAATCCCGAGGTTGCAGAGATTTGATTTAAGAGACGGTCCGATCAGAAATTCCATACACATGTAATAGACTTTCTTCGCCCCCGCCTTTTTTATCTTTTTCTCAAAAGACGCGTTTTTCTTCATCAAAATGTCGCGTACGGTCATTACCGCCGCTTTATACATCTGTTCGTCGGACGCCGTTTCCGGACGCGCGGCGAAATATTTATCGAGTTTTTCGGTTATGAGTTTTCTTGCTTCGTTTACTGTCATTGCCGGGTGTTGCCTTTCATTCAACTGAGTTGTAGAGCTGCGCGTATTTTTCCGCCGATACAGACCATGAAAAATCGTGCTTCATGATCTTTTCGGCAAGCGCCGTGAATTCTTCTTTGTTCCGATAAAGAGCGAGGGCTTCGCGTATCACGTAGAGCATATCGCCGCTGTTATAAGCCGCAAAAGTGAAGCCGTTGCCGACGCGTCTGCCGTCTTCCGTATGATACGGCTTGATCGAGTCGTACAGACCGCCCGTTTCGCGTACGACCGGTACGGCGCCGTAACGGGACGCTATCATCTGCGAAAGTCCGCACGGTTCTGTCTTCGACGGCATCAGGAAGATATCAGACGACGCGTATATCCTCTTTGAAAGTTCTTTGTCGTATGCTATTATCGCTCTGACTTTATCGTTGTAACGGTATTGCAGAGATCTGAAAAAGTCTTCGTAATAACGGTCGCCCGTGCCGAGTATGACGAGCTGAACGTCGTCGTAAAGCAGCTCCTCGGCGCGCTCGTGCAAAAGATCGAGACCTTTCTGATCGGTAAGCCGGCTGATCACCGATATCATCGGCACGTCGGCTCTTACCGGCAGACCGATCTCGGCCTGCAGCGCGACTTTGTTTTCGGCTTTTCTTTTGACGCTCCGGAACGTGTAATTTTTGTAAATCGCCTTATCCGTATGCGGATCGTAGTAAGCGTAGTCGATACCGTTCAGTATGCCGGAGAGCTTGCATGAGTACATTCTGATTATCGGATCGAGACCGTTTGCAAATTCCGGCGTCATTATCTCTTTTGCGTACCTTTCGCTTACCGTGACGACTCTGTCGGAGCAGACGATCGCGCCTTTCATAAGGTTGATCTGTCCGTTATAATCGTAGATCTCGTAATATCTCGGATCGAGATCGAACACGTCGCCCGATACCGCGTGATCGTACTGACCCTGAAACAGAATGTTGTGTATCGAAAATACGGTCTTTACCGATGCGTAGCGTCTGTCTATCGCGTATTTCGTTTTCAGCTGTATCACGGCGAGAGCCGTCTGCCAGTCGTTGCAGTTCATCACGTCGGGGAAAAAGTCGAGCTGATCCATGAAGGTGAGTATCGCCGAGCAAAAATACGCGAATCTTTCGCCGTCGTCATAGCTGCCGTAAAGCGAAGCGCGTTTGAAATAATACTCGTTATCGACGAAATAGTATATCACGCCGTCGGATTCAAGGCTGTATATCGCGCAGTATTGCTTACGCCAGTTCAGCTTTACCTGAAATTCCTTTTCTTTTTTCATTTTTCTGCGGTATTCTTCCTTTACCGCGGAATACAGAGGAGATATGACTCTGACGTCATAATCCTCATACCGTTTTTTCAAGGCTTTGGGAAGAGAACCGATCACGTCGCCGAGACCTCCCGACGACGAGAACGGCAAAACCTCTGAAGCTGCAAAAAGAATTTTCATAATTATCCTTATACTATGGTGTTTTTCGGTACGTAGAACGGCAGAGAAGCGTGACCGGATAGACGGACGCCTTCTTTGACGACCACGTTTTTGTCAAGTACGGAGCAGTTTATCTCGGCTCCGGCGCTTATCACGCTGTCCTGCATGATGATCGAGTTCTTTACGACGGCTCCTTTGCCTATCGTAACTCCGCGGAAGATGATCGAATTCTCAACGTGACCGCTGATGAGACAGCCGTCGGCGAAAAGAGAATCGGAAACGGTCACGCCGTCTGAATATCTTGTGGGAGGCGAGTTTCTGATCTTCGTGTAGATCGGTCTGTTTTTGACTCCGAAAAGCGCGTTTCTGACTTTGGGATCGAGAAGATCGAGACTGCACGAGAAATATTCGGAAAGGGAGCTGACGCAGGCGAAATAGCCTTCGTATTCGTAAGCCATTATTTTCTCGGATTTGAGGTGCCTGAGGATAACGTCGGAATTGAACGACGTGTAGCCGTGAGCCGCCGCATCGTTGACGATGTTGAGCAGCTTTTCACGGTCGAGCACCATTATATTAAGGCTGACCGAATGCTCGCCGGAGGTATCGAGCGGATAGATCAGAAGATCGTTCACTCTGCCCGTTTCATCCTTTTTGACTATGACGTTCTTAGCCGCCGATTCGGGCGTGAGGACCATCTTTTTCGTGGCGAGCGTTATCGCCGCGCCGGTCTTTTCGTGAAACGCGATCATATCGCCGAGGTCGATATTGCATATAACGTCGCAGTCGGATAAAACCACGAGATCCTCTTTTCTTCTGGCTATATAGACCGTCGCCGATTTGAGAGATTCGAGTCTTGAAGAAATGTGAGATCTTATATGATCGTTTGCAAAAGCCGTGATGTGCGGAGAGATCAGCTTTACGCCGCCGGCTCTGGTCGCGAGATCCCAGTCCTTACCGGTACCGATATGGTCGGCAAGCGACTGATAATTCGTCTGCGTGATTATACCCACGCTCGTTACGCCGGAATTGACCATATTCGAAAGCGTGAAGTCTATGAATCTGTATCTGCATCCGAACGGCACCGAAGCCATCGTACGCAAACGCGTAAGCTCCGGCAGGTTTTTATCGTGGATGTTTGAGAAGATTATACCCGTTACAGACATCTTATTTAACCTCCTTCGGTAATTCGCTCGTCATAACTCCGCCGCAGATGACGGTCTTATCCGGCAAACGGAGATCCGCGCCGAGCAGAGCGATGCCCTTATTTGAGACGGCGGGTTCGCCCACGCGGCAGTCTTTGCCGACAGATACGCGGCAGTCGAGCATGCTGTATTCCACAACCGAGCCCTCGCCGATTTCGGACTCTTCAAATATAACGGAATCCTTTACTACGGCGCCGGAGGCTACCTTGACTCCGCCGAAGAGCACGGAATTGATAACGGTGCCGTATATCTCGCAGCCTTCGGTGATGAGCGAGTTTGCGACGTGCGCTTCGCTTCCGATAAAGTGCGGAGGTCTCGTCGAGTTTCTTGAAAGGATGCGCTGCTTCGGCGTGCGCAGATCGAGCGCCGGCTTCGCTCCGATCAGGTCCATATTGGCTTCCCAGAGGCTCTTTACCGTTCCGACGTCTTTCCAGTAGCCGGAGAACGGATAAGCGAACATCTTCGCGCCGGAATTCAGCATCCGCGGTATGACGTTTTTGCCGAAGTCGTTAGACGATTTTTCATCGGCCTCATCCTCTTCGAGATATTTTTTGAGGACCTCTTTACCGAATATGTATATGCCCATCGAAGCCTTCGTGCTTTTCGGCTTGGCGGGTTTTTCTTCAAACTGATATATCGAACCGTCGTCGTTCGTGTTCATTATACCGAAGCGCGAAGCCTCGTCGAGCGGCACCTCTATGACCGCTATCGTGCAGTCGGCGCCCTTTTCGATATGATAACGGAGCATTTCGGAATAATCCATTTTATAAATATGGTCGCCCGAGAGTATCAGAACGTAATCGGGATCGTATCTTTCAATGAAATCCAGGTTCTGATATATCGCGTTCGCCGTGCCGGTATACCACGCCGCGCCGGTGGCGCGCTGATACGGAGGCAGTATCTTTACGCCGCCGTAAGTCCTGTCAAGGTCCCACGGCTGACCGCTGCCGATATACTCGTTCAAAACGTAAGGCTGATACTGCGTAAGAACGCCGACGGTATCGATGCCGGAGTTCACGCAGTTTGATAAAGTAAAGTCGATGATCCTGTATTTGCCTCCGAAAGGTACGGCGGGTTTCGCCGTCTTTTCGGTAAGGTTATACAGTCGGCTGCCCTGACCGCCCGCGAGCAGCATGGCAACGCATTCTTTTTTCTGTAACATGGCTGTATCTCCTTTATTGTATTTTACGTTTTATCGGTTCGTATTTATAAACTGAAGCTGAAAGCGGAGGCAGATCGAGCAAAACGCTCGATAAAAATCCGTCGCATCCGTCGGAAGACGTGAAAACGGTCGTGCATTCAGACGGTACCGTTGCGAATATTTCGGTATAAGCGCCCGGTCCCGGAACGCCGGTCTTATATCCGGAGAGCGGAGAAGCGGAGAAATTGAAAGCGCAGAGCACGAAAGAACCGTCGGCGGCGTATCTCAGAAATATCGCAGCGTTGTCGTCGGCGGCGTCCGCTTTGATCCATTTGAAACCTTCCCAGCCGAAATCGCGCTCCCAGAGCTGCTTCGTCTGCAGATAAAAGTGATTTAAGGCGGCGGTAAACATCCAGAGCTGCGAATGCTTTTCGAAACCGGTCATGAACCACTCGAGCGAAGACGTACAGTCCCATTCGCGGAACTGGCCGTATTCCGAACCCATAAACAGCAGTTTTTTGCCGGGATGACACATCATATACGTAAGATAACAGCGCAGCCCGTCGAATTTCTGTTCATACGTGCCGAACATTTTGTCGATAAGCGACTTTTTTCCGTGCACTACCTCGTCGTGAGATACGGAAAGTATGTAGTTTTCGGAAAACGAATACATCATCGAAAACGTGATGCGGTTATGCTCGTATTTACGGTAAACGGGATCCTTTGAAAAGTAGTACAAGGTATCGTTCATGAATCCCATATCCCATTTGAAGCTGAAGCCGAGACCGCCCGCATATACGGGTTTTGTCAGCATGGGCCAGTCGGACGACTCTTCGGCGATCATAAGAACGTCGTTGAAGCGTTCGAACACGGCGGTGTTCAGCTTTTTGAAAAACGCTATGGCTTCGTAATTTTTGTTGGAGCCGTCGTAAGCGGGCGTCCACTCTCCGGGTTTTCTGTCAAAATCGAGATAGAGCATCGAAGCGACCGCGTCGACGCGGAGCCCGTCGATATGATATACCGAGAGCCAGTAGATCGCGTTAGATATCAGAAAAGACTGTACCTCTTCGCGGCCGACGTCGAAGAACCGCGTACCCCATACCTTGTGTTCTTTTCTGTCTTCGCCCTGATATTCGTAGCAGAGCGAACCGTCGAATTCGATCAGCCCGTGCGGATCCTTTGAAAAATGAGCCGGCACCCAGTCCATTATAACGCCGATACCGTATTTATGCATCTTGTTGACGAAATACATAAAGTCGGAAGGCTCGCCGAAGCGTGAGGTCGGAGCGTAGAAACCGCAGATCTGGTAACCCCAGCTCTCGTCGAGCGGATGCTCGGCGACGGGCAGTATCTCTATATGCGTATATCCCATACGCTTCACGTATGGCGCGATCGTGTCGGCAAGCTCTCTGTACGTCAGATAAGTACCGTCCCCGCGCCGCATGAACGATCCGAGATGGACCTCGTATATATTTATCGGCGCCGTATACGCCGGTCTGCCTTCATTTTCGCAGATCGCCGTTTTTCTGCATTCGAGCCAGTCCGCGTCCTCCCAGCAGAAATCGGGAAGGACGTACAGATAAGAAGCCGTTTCGTTATGCGTGCCGTCAAATACGGCGTAAGGATCGGCTTTGAAAACCGTCTTACCGCCGTTTTTGATAACGTATTTATATTTCATCCGCCAACCGTTATCGAAATAAAGGTCGGTCTTCGCTTCCCATATACCGTTGTCCGTGATCCTCGTCATGGGCAGAGAATCGCCCCAGCCGTTGAAATCGCCCGCAACGTAAACGGCGTCGGCGTTCGGCGCCCAGGTGCGGAAAACGGTCAGCCCGTCTTCGATATGAACGCCGAAATATTCGTAAGCTCTGAAATACGTGCCCTGGTGAAAAAGATATTTTTCGATCTGAAAATCGTTATTCATCCGCGCTCTCCGTCTTTTCTGCCGTATTCGTCCGTATAGTAATCGATACGTTTTGAGTCGTTATATACCGGCGGATAGATATTTTCGCCGGGAGCGAAGCCCGCAAGAGCGCATACAGCTTCGTGGGTGCGCCGCTGCAGATCCGTTACACGGTCGCCCTGCCGCAGAGTTTCATCGGGGAAAAGCGGTTCGCCGATATTGACGGTAAGAAGCGCGGTCTGCCTGAAAATCTTTTTTCTGACGAACCCCGGTTCTCTGTACGAAAACGCTATCGGCAGTATCGGTTTTCCGAATTTGCAGGCTAAATAAGCCGCGCCGTTTTTGAAAGGTCTTATCGGTCTGTAAAACTCCCACATACTGCCTTCCGCGTAAACGTGGAGCCAGCCGCCGTCGAGCATATCGCCGACGCAGTCGCTGAACGCGTGAGAAGCGCGGATATCGTTTTTCGGTATGGGGATCCCGCCGACGAGACGCATGAGCGTACCCGTTTCGCCGTTGATGTTTTTATCCCACGCGAGAACGTAAGGCTTTTTCGGCCTTATCGCACGCATTATACAGATGTAATCCCAGAAATGTATGTGGTTGCTGCACGAAATAACGCCCTTTTTCAGCGTTTCTTTATGCTTTTTCAAATTCTTTTTTCCGTTCGTTTTAAGCCCGAGCCTTATCGCCGCAACGGGAAAAACGATGACGTTCAGCAAAAAGAATACGAGTGCTCTTCTAAAATTAAAACCGGAGCTTTTGTCCACGTAGGGGTAATCCTTATCGAATTTTATGCCCCTGTCCATATTTATATCTATGTAATGCGACGCGGTATCCGCGGGAAAAGGATACCTCGTCGGTTTCGGATCGTAAGCCATTTCATACCTCATATAACTATTCATCCTATTATAACACACATATTTGAATAATTCAATAATTATAAAATGATTTTAGCTGTTTTTTAAGATACTTTTTTAATTGAGCTTTCACTATTTTTCCGTATTTGCTTGCAAAATCAGAAAAAGTGTGGTAAAATGTCAAAAAAAGCTAAGGAGAACGGATATGGATAAAGAAAACGGCGTGCCGGAAAAGCAAGCCTGCGGCAAAGTCGGAGAAGAGATAGTTTACTGCATCGACGGCAAATACCGCTGGACGTACGAATTCGATCTGCTTAAAAACCCTTCGATACTCTTCGTCATATTGAAGATTTTCTTATCCGTTATGCTCGGCATAATGATATTCGTGACGCTGTTCGATATCGGCAGGCCGGACTATTTCTGGACGGGATTTCTTGCAAATCTGAAGATTTTCGGCATTATCCTGCTCGCAACGGTCGTAATATCCGTGCTCGGTTATTTGCTGTACGCCGCGATGATGGGCGGCAAATACTGCGTGCTGTTTGAAATGGACGAAAAGGGCGTTCTTCACAGACAGATGGAAAAGCAGGTCAGAAAAGCCGAGCTGATCTCGTCGATTGCGGCTCTTGCCGCAAGCAGTCCTACGCTTGCCGGAGCGGCTTTGAATTCGGCTTCAAGGTCGGAGATGTACTCGGAGTTTTCAAAAGTCAGATCGCTTAAACCGTACAAAAAAAGATGTCTCATAAAAGTGAACGAAATGTTTGAAAAAAATCAGGTCTACGTGTCAAAAGCCGATTTCGATTTCGTGTACTCATTTATCTCAAAACGCTGTACCGGTCTTAAAGGCGGAAAAAACAAATAAGAGGTCGTCAGAATGAATTATTTGAACCTTATAACCGTTATACCGGCTCTCGCGCTTTGCGTTTACGTTTTTTATAAGGACAGAGCGGAGAAGGAGCCTTTCGGTCTGCTTATGCTCCTTACCGGCGCAGGGGTCGTGATATGCCTGCCGGCGAAGCTCTTGTCGATGATCGTATCGTCGCTTTTCGATTCGGCTTTTGAACCGTACGTTTCTTTTTCGATAAGCGGCGTGCCGGAATATACCTCTGACGGTATGATGTATCTGCACGGCTTCCTTTGCTCGGTGATCGCGGTCGCACTTATAGAAGAAACGTTCAAATGGCTCGCCGTTTTTTTCATCACGCGAAAAAACGAAAATTTCAATTCGCTTTTCGACGGTATCGTTTATCACGTTTTTCTCTCCGTCGGATTTGCGCTTGCCGAAAATCTTATGATCGTATACCGAGACGGTACGGATACGCTTCTCATCCGCGCCTTCATATCGGTGCCGGCGCATCTGCTTTTCGGCATACTTTCGGGTTTCTTCTATACCGTATGGCACGTATACAAAAAAGCGTCCGATAAAGAAAACGGGCTGATAAGCGACAAAACGTTCACGAAAAAGAGAATACGGTCGGCTCCGATATTCATCATACTGAGCGCCGCCGCGCCCGTATTCATACACGGTATCAGCGCTTTTTCGGAAACGGTCGGAACAAGAAGCTTCAGATTTGCGTATTTCGTGATCGCCGTACTGCTTTACGCGGTATGCTTTGCGATAACCGGCGCCGTGTCGCGGCGCGACGATACGGATGAAGCGATATCCGACGCGATACTCAGACGCGCACACGGCGATACGGGAACGGAGGGTGAAAGATGAAGAGCTTTTTCAAAGGCGTTCTGTTCGTATTCGCCGTTATCGCCGTGATATTCATAGGGTATAAGCTCATATACGGAGGACCGGACCAGACGCCCGTCGGCGACGTTACCGGCTCTAATCCCGTCGTCGCCGCGGATACGGAGGAGGCGGATCCCGATACGCCGGATACCGCGCAGCCCGGCGAAAAACCCGCTGACGAAGAACGCGGATATACCGCGTCCGACTTTGATTTTTATTATAAACAGCTCAACGATTCGGAAAAGGTGATATACGCAGGCGTTTACAACGCTCTGACAGACGGCAAAAACGCGATAAGGATAAAAGGCCTTACGGAGGAGAATTACAGAAACAGGATCAAAAGATCCGTTTACGCGATGATGTACGATCATCCGGAAATATTCTGGATAAGCGGCGGTTACACGACCACAAGGACGATCGGAGCGGACAGTAAAATCAGCGTACTGCTCGAGCTTGAATATTACGAATTTTACGAGTATTCGTCAAATCCGAAACGGTATACGGACGAGCTTCTCGAAAAGGTAAACGACGTATCCGCGCTTGCTTACGGTATGGAAAACGATTACGAAAGAGTCAAATACATTTTCAGATATCTGTCGGAACATACCGATTACGATCACGCGCGTCTCGCCGAATCGAAGAAGACCTTTCATTCTCCGTCGAGTATGCTCATATATACGCCTTACGCGTGTCTTGTTGAAAATAAAGCCGTATGCGCCGGCTACGCCAAGGCGTTTAAAATGCTTTGCAACGCCTGCGGTATCGATTGCTTATACGTGACCGGCTGGGGGGATAAAGAGCGTCACGGCTGGAACTGCGTAAAGCTTGACGGAGATTATTATTTCGTCGACGCGACGTGGGGAGACTCCGACGTTACTTATGACGGCGTAAAGCTGGAATGCGTGAATTACGAATATCTTTGTATGAACAGAAGCACGCTCGAGCTGTCTCATACTCTCAGCGAAGAACTGTTCGTCCCGCCTTTGTGCGAGTCCGAAAAATACGATTATTTCGTTTATAACGGCTTCCTGCTTTCGGAATACTCCGACGACGGCGTATCCGACGTTATCGAACGTCAGTCCGGCGAACGTCCCGTGCTTATCAGGTTTACAAACTTCGCGGCGTATAAAGAGACGACTGAATGCGTATACAGAAACAGGGTGACCGCGCTGAAACCGCTTAATATAGCGTTTTCAAAAAGCGAAGACAAATATACCATATATATCTACGTGATCGACGACTGAAAAACTTTTATAACAAAAAACAGGCTGATGAAAAAATCAGTCTGTTTTTTCCGGTTATATTACAAAAAGCAAATCGCTTTCAAACGCAGTACGTTCAGAAAAGCATCGATTCGGTATACTCGTTTACAAACAAAGGATTTGAAGCGAGCGACACGGTCCTGATCTTTGAAGCGAGCAGCTCGCATTCTTTTTTGAGCGGTGCGGATAAAAGGATCAGAGAAGCGCCCGATAACGCCGCGTTGCCGCACGAAACGACCTTATCTTTCAGCTCGTACGGTATCAGTCCGATCTTCGCCGCATTTTCTTTATCAAGGAAACTGCCGAAGCCGCCGGCGATATAAAGAGTATCGACGGCCTTGCAGTCTACGCCGGAGGTTTTCAAAAGCGTTTTTATCCCCGCGTGCACGGCTCCCTTCGCAAGCTGTATCGCTCTTATATCGTTTTGGGTTATCGTAACGTTTCCGGCGATCATAACGTTCTCTTCGAGATAACCCGTCTCGTCGAGGTCTTCTTTTTCGAGCATACAGGCGACCGCGTCTATGATACCGCTGCCGCAGATACCGGCAGGCTCCGTTTCACCGATCACGTGAACGGAATATCCGTTCGATCCAAGTCTGACTTTGTCGACAGCGCCGGCAGAGCCTCCCATACCGCACGATATGCCCGCACCTTCAAAGGCGGGTCCGGCGGCGGTAGAGCAGGCGTATAAAACGCCTTTGTTATTCAAAACCGTTTCGTTGTTGGTGCCTATATCCGTGAGAACGTTTATTTTTCCGGGATCGTAAGCGTAAGAGGAGAGCAGAGCGCATACAGTATCTGCTCCGATGAAAGCCGAAACGCAGGGCGGAAAATACACCGCGGTATCATCCGAAAGAGATGAAAGCCCGATGACGGCGGCTTTATACGGTCTGCCGTAGAGGTTTTTTACGGTAAACGGCGCGTGAGTCATCGGCTCAACGTCGTCGCCCGTAAGCAGATAAAGCATTGCCGTATTGCCCGTTATAACTGCGGCGTCTATTAAGAGCGAGTCGATTTTTGCGGAGTCGGCGGCTTTTTTTATCAGTTCATTCAAACCGGAGCGTATCGAATTTGCGATCTGCACGCTTTTGCCGGAGATCGCCGCTTCCATACGCGATATTACGTCTGCTCCGAATATATTCTCGGGATTGAGACAGCTTTGCTCTGATACGAGCGCGCCTTTTTTATCGTACAAACGGAGCGCGACCGTGGTCGTGCCGATATCGACGCTGACGCCGTAATTATCGAAAACGGGCGACAAAACGTGATCGCGTAATTCTCCGTCCGTTTCTATCTGCGCCTCGCCCGAAGCGTCGAACGTTACGGCGCAGTCGCCTTTGACGTAAACGGAGCACGCAAGCCGCACGCCGTTTTTTATTTCGTCTGCGGTGAGTATTTTCAGCTCTTTATCCGTGATATCCGATACGTCGCCCGCGACTCTGACCTTGCACTTGCCGCACCTGCCGCGACCTCCGCACGCGCCGGAAAAACCCGCCGCGGAAACCGCGTCGTATAAAGAACCGTTTTCATCTATAAGGTATATTTTTCCGTTGATCGTTACTTTATGTTTCATTTTTCATCCGGATCGAACAAAACTGCGCCGAAATACGTGACGGTATTCTGTCCGTTAATGTATTTCATACCCGCGGCTTTTGCAAGCTCTGATACGTTGACTCCATATGCTTCGAGCGAAACGACCGCCTGATCCGGGTGGCGGCAGGGCTCGTCCGTCCTTCTCGCGCACGTTTCGCATACTGTACAGCCGCCCGCTCCGAGATTTTTGTAACGCGAAAGCGGCATGGTCTTTACCGCGTCGCGGATCTTGGCCATAAGCTTCGCGTGATTTTTCGCCGCTTCCATCATACCTTCGAAATCGTAGCTGTCTTCAAGCGTTCCGACCGACTGATAAACGAAAATATACTCAAAAGAGCGAAGCTCCGCCATAAGCTCGTTTATCTCTCCCGCGTCCGGAGGGCATGCCCAGTTTTTGCCGTAATTACCGCATACGTTCTTTTCGCAGAGCGTGCGGAAAGATTTGTCAGTCGTTACGTCCGTTACGGGTATAACGGCGGCTTTGTACGCGCCGCAAGAGGCGGCGAGAGAAGTGAGATGATCGAATAATTCTTCTTTTTTCATACCGTTGTTCCGTTTCATTTTCCGTAATCCATATACCGCGTAAGATGTTCGTCATAGGTCTTACAGCCCCGGTACGGCTTGTAAGCGCGGTTGCCGAGGATATTGACGTACGTTTCGTGCAGAGGATCGAGTTCTTTTCTTGCGTACCGTCCTTCCGCGCGGTTTTCAGTAAAAACGCAAAACAGGCGTAAACCGGCGATCCAACCTCAGCTCCGGCAGAATTCAGCCGCCGCGTCAGCCGCGCTCGCGGCGTCGGGGGTATAGCAGTCGGCGCCGATCTGACGGCAGAAAGCCTCGTCGACGGGCGCGCCGCCGATCATGATCTTCACTTTGTCGCGTATTCCGGCCTCTTCGGCTTTTTTGACGACGTCGGCCATGACGCCCATAGTGGTCGTGAGCAGAGCGGAGCAGCAGATTATCTGACAGTTCTGCTCTATCGCCGTCTGAATGAACGTCTCGGGAGCAACGTCCGTGCCGAGATCGATCACCTCGAGCCCCTTGCCTTCAAGCATCATTTTGACGAGATTCTTGCCTATGTCGTGCAGGTCGCCCTGTACCGTGCCGATACAGACTCTGCCGACGGCTTTCACGCCCGCCTGTTCAAGGTAGGGTTTAAGCACCTGCGCGCCCATATTCATCGCGCGTGCGGATACGAGGACCTCCGGTACGTAAACTTCATTCTTTTTGAATTTTTCGCCGATCACGTTCATACCGTCGAGCAGTCCCTTGTTCAGTATGTCCTCCGGACTTACGCCCTGTTCGATCGCCTGCTGAACGAGCTCTCTGACGACCTTTGCTTTGCCTCTTTGCAGGTTTTCGGAAATTTCGGTTAAAATGCTCATGAGATTTTTCTCCTGTCTTTCAGACTGTTTTTGTAATATTACCGGGCGTTATACCGCCTTTATTGTACGCGTCGACCGTGACGTGATATCTCACGCCTCGGATCAGGTTTCTTATTTCGGCTTTGCATCCGCTATTGATCTGATAATGCGTGTAAAGCTTGTTTTCGACGGCTCCGAATCTGACGAAATAGCCTTCCGCGCCGTCGACCGGCGTCCAGCTGACGGTCATATCGCGCTCGTCTTCGTGCCTGGCTGCGATAAATTCGGGAGCGTGATCCGGAGCTTTGCCGACGTTTTTGCCGAAGATACGCAAGCCGGATACGGCAAACCGTCCGTTTGCCGGAAAAGGACCGCGATTCGTCAGTCTTATATAGCGGAATTTCATACCGTCAAACTGAAAATACTCGTGGCTGTGATCGTCTCCGTTATCGCGGCGGTCGACGGCCGTTCTCCATTCGCTTCCGTCGTCTGACACTTCGACCGTGTATTTATAAGAAAATCCGAGTCCGCGTCCTTCGCACGGCGATATATCCTGATCTGCGAAATTTATATGCACCGAAAACACGCTGCGGATTTCGCCGAGATCCGCTTCGAGGTATTCGCCTGCATCTCCCGTTTCCGCGCTCCACCACGTTTTCATATTCTCGTCGAAAGCGAGGCGGGGAAGATGATCGCCGTGAGTCGATGTCGCGTACGCTTTGACGCCGTAAGAGAGAAGCTGCATGCCCGCGTCAAGATCAGTAAAAGGATCTTCGACCTCGTGCGGATAAAACATCGGATAATCGCCGCGCAGGGTGTTCGTGTATAATCTGCCGTCGCTGTCGATCTTCGCAGGGAAGAGACAGAGCCGCCTTTCAAACATATGATTCACGCTTATCGATACGGTATCGATCTTCCACAGCTTGCCGCGCTTGTCTTCGAACAGACAGCCGTGACCGGCGCCGCGCATGAATCCCGTCGCCTTGAACACGGTCGGGCTGTTATCGCAGTTTTCAAACGGACCGAGCGGACGGTCCGATACGGCGACTCCGTCGCAGTAGGTCGAGAATTCGGTGCCGGGCGTTGCGTATGTGAGGTAATATTTACCGTTGATCTTGTTTACCCATCCGCCTTCGAGGCTCGGCATACGTTCGATCTCGTTATTGTCTCCGCATCTGTCGTAGCCGCGGTTTTTATAATCCGAATAAAAGATCGGCACAGGCCCTTCGACTACTCTCATACCGTCGTTCGGGTCGAGCTTCGACGCGTGCAGGCACTTGTCGCCGAGCCCTTCGTAAACGTAAACGTAACCGTCGTCGTCGAACAGAAACGCCGGGTCGTGCCATTCGTAAGGCCGCCCGATATTTACCCACGAATCCGGATCGAACGGATCGTCCGAATAAAGGATCGATCCGCCCTGACTGTGAGTTATATACATCCGTTCGCCGACGACGCAGACGCCGGGGGCGAAAAGTCCGAATTCCGGCTGTTTGATTAAATCGACGCGGATAAAGTCCCATTTGACGAGATCGTCTGAGATCCAGTAACCGGAACCGTGCGAAGCGAAAAGAAAGTATTTGTCTTTGTAAAGCACGATCGCCGGATCGGCGGACTCGCGTCCGTTGTAACTTAACTGATACTGATAATTGATATTGACGGGGTTACAAAAAGTTTTCATATACGTCGTACTCATTATTTATAATTCAATGCGCCGGAGTGTATGATACCGGTCATCTTTTTATGCCATTCGATATCGTTCCACAGAGACGGAAACTGGGGTCCGCAGAAATTATTCGTCGCGATCGCTGCCCAGCGGCCGGTTTGAGAAGCTGTTTTTACTCCGATCTCGCAGAGTTCTTTTATCCAGCTCCAGTCCGTACCCGGTCTGTCCATACAGTCGATGATGCCCCAGCACTCGGTAGTTATGAGCGGCAGACCTGTTTCTTTTGAAAATTCGGCGAAATAACGTATCTGTTCCGTTAAAACGTGTTGCCAGTATTTTTTGCTTTTCAGGTAAAGCTCCTTTTGCTGTTCGATGATCTCGCCGGGCGTCCCGTCGCGTCTTACCTTTGCAAACGCGGCGGTGAATCTTCCGTCGCCGTCGCCGTTCATCCATATATGCGGCTCATAAAGTCCGTAGCCTTCGAGGTTTTCGCGGCCTATCCTGTCAAATTCCGTAGATACCGAAAAGGTCAGAGGTATATCCGGATACGTTTTTTTGTATTCGTTTATCGCACCGTGTATCCAGTATTGACAAAGATCTCCGTCGCGGAACGGCACCGAGCCGTCTTCGTTTCTTACGAAATCAGCCCAGTGGGCGAATTCGTTGCAGAAATCAACGTACAGGACCTCGCCGCCGGCGTCAAGGACCGTTTCGGTGACGCGGATGAACATTTGAGCAAGCGTCTTCGGCGTATCGACGGAACGGACGGTGCTTCTCGTGCCGCTGTCGCGGAACCACGTCGAAAGCCCGAGTTTTATACCGTGCGCGGAGCAGACTTTTACAAAATCGGTAAGCTTTTTTTCAATGTTTTCGATATAGACCGTTTCTCTCGTACCCCACGACGCATAATCAGGCGGCCAGACGGGATCGAGCCGGAACACGCCGTGAGGATTACGGTATAGCATATGCGGAAAAACGTCGAGTCTTATCGCGTCGTAACCGCGTTCTTCCAGCTCCGTTACGGCTTTTTCCCAGTCTTCGTATCCGCCGCCTTCAAAACGGCGTTCGAGCCATGAGAAATCCCACATCGTGATAGCGAGCGGACGCTTCAGCGAATACAGAATATTCATAATCTTATTTTCTTTATCTCTTCCGTGTAATACTGAACGAGTTCGAATTTCGTACCGGGCATCAATCTGTGGTCCGGGCACGGAATAAAGCCGCCGAGTGAAGCGAGCCGCTTCATACGTTCGATCTCTTTATCGACCGCGGCCTTGTCTATCCGCAGAGCGGTCTTGTCCATGCCGCCGACGCCGAGAACGTTTGTGCCGTATTTCTTTCTCGCCGGTTCGAACTGATCGCCCCATACGCCGACCTCGATCGGGAACATGGTGTTCACGCCGTTTTCGACCCACGTCGGCAGAAGCTTTTCCGTCACGCCGTCGCAGTCGAGCGATATGATGTCTATACCGTACTTATGGCAAAGCTCGTTGCGCTTTTTATAATGCTTCGCGCAGAGCTCGTCAAAAAGCTCGGGTGAGAGAAGGGGACCGTTTTTGAAGCAGATGTCCTCCCAGTAGTGCGCGAAGTCGAATTTCGCGCCCGTCTGTAATATCGCCTCGGCGCATTTGTACTGCATATCGGCGTAAGTGTCTACTATGTCGGCGAAAAGCTCCTCGTCCTCGTCGTACATAAGATAGCTCATGCCGATGACCGTCGTAATGTTTCTTATATTGCCCATCACCGAACCGAGATGAAGTCCCACCGGTACGTCGTACGGGCGGTTTTCGTTGAAATGCTTATAAAACTCAAGATCCACGCGTTCGGGGAAATACTGCATTTTCGGCTTATAATATTTTTCGAACGCCTCGCGGTCTTTCAGAAGATAATCGTCTTCCGACGGTATCGACGTTACGCCGGGTTTTACGCGCTCGATAACGCCGTCGGCGTTCTGCACACGGCGCGATCCGTCCGGCATGACTTCGAGTACTTTGGTCTCAAAGCCGGGTATGAGGTGATTTGCGCTGCCGTACGTTCTGTAATAGTTGAAATCCCAGCCGAGCAGCTTATCGAGCTCACGTTCCTTTTCGCTGCCGTCGTAGTTGCCTTCAGCAAGCTCCGCCGGTATTTTTCCGAGCCTTACCCATTCGTCAAGAAGCTCGGGCCAGTAGCCGAAATGCACCGCGGGCATTCTGTCGACCGGCTTGAAATGCAGAAGGTTAATGCATCTTTCTCTGTTAGTCATTGAATCACCCTATTTTACCGCTTTTTCAGCGTATTCTTTAAGCATCGCCACGTATTCGTGATAGCGCGCAAGCGGACAGTCGGGAGGCGTCTGATGGTCGACGCTCGGTATGAAGCCGCCCGTTTTCATTACGGGCAGAAGCCTCTCGAACTCTTCGCGCATGGCTTCGGCGCTTCTTCTCATGGTCATTTTATCAAAGGCTCCGATGAAGAGGAAGTCGGGATGCGCCTCGCGTAAAGCCGCCACGTCTACGCCCGCCTGCCGTTCAAGCGGAAGCACGCCTTCGATACCGGCGCGTTTGAGCCACGGTATCATTTTCGTGATATCCCCGTCGCTGTCGACGATGACCTTTGTTCCGTGCTCTTTTATGAACGGTATGACCTTTTGATAGTAGGGAAGAAGATATTCGTCGAACGAGTCTTCCGATATCATCGGTCCGTTGTTGTAGCTCATATCCTCTCCGAACGTCATGAATTCGGGCGTAAGGATCGAATACATTTTTTCGAGTATTCCAAGCTGATATTCGGCAAGATCGTCGAGTATCCTGTGGTATAATTCCGGCTCGTCGTAAAACGAATACAAATGATTTTCTATCCCGAGCAGGGTACGGGGAAACCAGAAGCCGCCGTCGAGCGAGAACCAGATCGGAAAATCGCCTCTGTCGTGCGCATCTTTAAGACTGCGCATGGAGTCGAGCGAAGCCTCGGCTTCTTTTTCGGGATAAAGATAAGGTAAAAGAGCTTCGTAACCGTCTTCGTCTTCGCAGATCGGACCGCCGTTGAATTTCGGCTGAGGACAGTTATACGCTCTGTGCGGAAACCAGAACTGCATATGCTGATCGAGCCCGAGATAGGGCGCGAGATCGTGAAAACCGAGCTCCTTCGGCAGACCTTCGCTCTGCCATTGAACGACGGTCTTGTCCCACCACCAGGAAGCCCACTCCATCGCGGGCAGTCTGTCGTCGGGCGTTTCGAAATTCAAAACGGCCTGAAACCGTTCTCTGTTTGTCATATCGGTAACCTCACTTTAATAAATTCTGAAAGCCGCGAACCCGTAAGGCGGTATATCGGAAAGATATACTTTGTCGCCCTGCAGGCGTCCTTCGCAGTTGAAAAATTCTATATTTTCGTATTCACGGTCAAGCTCGGCAACGCCGTCCATCACCGGATCGGCGAAGAAGTTCCACAATCCCGCGACCGTTTCTTTGCCGTCCGTTTTGCACTGTACGTAAAGCTCGGGGCAGTCGTTTATATATACGGGCAGTTTTTTGCCGAGACGCTCTGCGAATTCGGCGTACTGACGGCTGCGTTTCCTGTGCCTCATCACCGCGGGATCGCTTTGCCGCGGATCGACGTTCAGTATCAGAAATCTCATCCCGGCTTCGTTTTCGTAAAATACCGACATCGGGATCGTTTTTCCGTTGACCTCCGCATAACTCAATATCTCGGCTTTGTTATCAAACTCCGCTTCATATATCAGCGCGTTATAGACGTCTATCGTATCGCCGTCGGCGAATTTTTCGATCATCGTATGCTCGACGCCGCCGACGTTTCTCAACCCGCAGTCAACGCCGCGTTTCGTCAGTATATCGGCGGCGGCGATATCGATAACGGTTCCGTTATCGAGAGCCCCGACCGGCAGGTCTCTTGCATTTTCGTCAAATACGGCGCCGTACGTTCCCTCGCCCCCGTAGACCGTCGGCACGGAACAGTATGCGAGCGAACGCGCCGCCATGGGGAAGAAAAGATGCTCGGGATCGTTCGACGCGCTGAATTTCGACGGATACTCGGCTTCGCCGAATTTCTTCATTGAAGAGTAGACTCTGACGCCGAGCGAAGATTTACCGGAGAAATGCCTGTCTATCCATTCGTATATCGGCTTGTTTCTTTCGTAAAGTCTCGCGTAACCGGTTTCGGTATCCGGGCGCGAATGGTAGTCGATCCCGTATTTCAGTATCCCGTCGGTACATCCCGCGGCGCGAAGCGCCGTATCGAAGCCTTCGAGAAAAGCCGCCGGACACTGTATGCGGGGGCGCGGAAATACGTCGCCTTCGGACATTACCTCTATATCCGGATATTTCGTCCAGGCCGCTTCCATACGCTCAAGCTCTATCGTGTCCTGTATCATATTGCCCCAGTTCTGTTTCGACGCCCAGTACGGCGCGCCGATCAGACGTACGAACGGCTTCGTATGATCGCCTGCGAGCAGACGCGCGATCTCCGCGGCGTCGACTCCGTCTATATCCCAGCCGGTCATGCACGTGCAGAAACCGAAGCGGATGCTTCCGTCCACCTCGTCGACCGCCGCTCTGACTTTTCCGGCAAAGCTTCTGAACGCGTCGCCGTTCGCTTTGAGATATGCGTCTCTGTATTTGTTTTTGCCGCCGTTGCGGATAAGCGGATAAAGTTCTTCGGCGGTATGATCTTCGCCCGTTATCCCGTTTATCATCTTAACGTGATTCTTGCATAAACATCCGGGCGCCGAGCCGAAAAATCCGTAACGGAAATCGTCGTCGAACATCAGCAGATCCGGTCCGCACGACGCGAGCTCTTTAATGAAGCCGAGGGCGAACGAAACGAAGTCCGGATCGGTCGGGCAGGCGTAGCGTGTGTATCTGCTGCCGTCGATGCCGGTCATACATTCAAATTCCGTATCCTCTCTGAACATGAACGTCCAGATCCATATGCCGACCTCAAGCCCCGCCTTTTTGAAAAAAGGTACGAATTCTTTCAGATACTTTATCGCCATCTCCCTCTCGGCGGGATCGGTTATATAGTACTCGAGGCAGATGAAAACTCTGTCGGCGTCGAATCTTTTTACCTGTTCGAGCGTCTCTTTTGCACCGTGCATTATCATCGTGTCGCATCCTACCGGTACGGAAATCTTATACATAATGCGAACCTCCATTTTTCCTGATATCATTTTACCATATTTTTTTAAAATTTCAATAGAATTATCGAATTTTTTATTTAATTTTTCCATTGACAAAAACGAGAAAGCAAACTATAATTGAATCAAAGAATAAATCATTTCCGGAGGTTTTTATGAAAAAAGTCGTGATAGTTTCGATAGACGGTATGAGGCCCGACGGCTTCCTTGAATGCGGCAGTCCGTTTATTCGCGAAATAATGAAAAAAGCCACGTATTCGCTGAACGGCAGAACGGTATTCCCGTCGGTCACGCTGCCTTGCCATATGTCGATATTCCACAGCGTTCCGCCGGAGAGGCACGGCGTTACGACGAACACGTATACGCCGATGGTCAGACCGGTGAACGGTCTTTTCGAGCAGGTAAAAGCCGCGGGAGGCGTCGGAGCGATCTATTACGGTTGGGATAACATAAGAGACGTTGCAAGACCCGGTTCGGTCAAATTCGGTACGTTCATAAACTGCTTCACCGCAGACAGGACAGACGGTACGCTCACAGACCTTTGCTTGGAGAGAATGAGATCCGACAGACCAGATCTCGTGTTCCTTTATATGGTCGAGACGGACGACAAGGGCGGTCACGACGTCGGTTGGATGACCGATACGTATCTCGACTGCGTAAAATACGCGATCAACTGCGTAGAACGCGTTTACCGTGAATTCGGAGACGAATACACTTTCATCATAACGGCGGATCACGGCGGCCACGACAGAGGTCACGGCACCGATATGCCCGAGGATATGACGGTGCCGATATTCTTCATCGGCGAAGATTTCGAAGAAGGAGTCGAGCTGCCGGAGCTTTCCGTTCTCGATATCGCCCCCACCGCCGCCGACGTCATGGGCGTACTGAAAGCGCCGGAGTGGGAAGGCAGAAGCCTCGTATTCAATAAAAAATAAAACGCTGCACTTGGTAAATAGGTAGTGTTTTTATAATCAGTTCAATAAATACAAAATATAAATAAAGAGAATATTTGAACATTGTGGATACGATGTTCCACTATATATGCAAGGTCATCAGAATTCATGTGGTTTGGCCTGTATATGTATGATTTTTAGATTCTACGATATTTATGAAACAGAGGATAATGTGATAAACGGAAGAAGCGAAACATCTGACTATAATCTAATGAAATTAACATTAAACTCTTATTTAGTATGTAAAAATACCGCTCATGATACCTGAAAACAGTGCTGATTTATGAGCAAAAAAGTACGGTCTGCCGTTTTTCGGCAGACC
>JAEEGL012986502.1_pt1 | contig 24855 bp, 18 predicted proteins | sample 9134231 | NCBI WGS metagenome assembly JAEEGL01 (sample SAMN16246548, study PRJNA631951) | gut metagenome | biome: gut microbiome; feature: rumen; material: fiber-attached | host: Bos | place: Iran: Karaj | collected 2018-10
TGTTCATCTTGCTGTTGGTAAGGTTTCTATGGATGCTGATAAACTTGCAGAAAACGCTTCTGCTCTTTTGTCCGAAATCAACCGTAAAAAGCCTTCTGATGCAAAAGTAGATTATATCCAGTCTGTGTCAATTAACTCAACTATGGGTCCTGGCGTCTGGGTTGACTACAGGGGAGGAGAATAATTATGGCAATGAAAGCAAAAAAACTCCAGCCTGTTAAGGTAGAAGCTATCGAAGCAGCGAAAAAATCGTTTGAAGGCTATTCAGACTTTATTTTTGCTGATTACCGCGGCTTAACAGTTGAACAGATTACTGCTCTGCGCCGTCAGCTTCGCGAAAAGAACTGTGAGTTTAAAGTTGTAAAGAACAATTTTGCAAAAATTGCTTTCAATGAACTGAAAGTAGAAAACGTTGCGGATTATCTTGTAGGACCGACGGCTGTTGCTCTTGCAAAAGAAGATGCAAACGAAATTGCAAAAATCATGTTCGATTTTGCAAAAGATGCACCTGCGCTGATTGTAAAAGGTGCCTCAATTGACAACACGATTTATGACCAGGCAAAGATTGAAGCGTATTCAAAACTTCCTGGAAAGACACAGCTTATCACTATGATTGCTTGTGCCTTGAATTCTACAACACAGAAGTTTGCAGCTACTTTGCAGGCTGTTGTGGATAAAAAGAAGGCTGAAGGAGCTAACTAATCTTTCAGTATGACGGTTTTGTAAAAACTGTTTGAACATAAACAGGGTCAGGCTTCTTGGTAATCCTGCTGTCGTCCTGTCCCGTAAAAAAATAATGCCTATAAGGAGAAGATAATATGGCAGCTATAACAAACGATCAAATCTTAGATGCAATTGCATCAATGACAATTCTTGAACTTTCTGATTTAGTAAAAGCTATTGAAGAAAAATTCGGCGTAACAGCAGCAGCTCCTGTTGTAATGGCAGGCGGCGCAGCAGCCGGTGGTGCAGCAGCAGCTGAAGAACAGACAGAATTTAACGTATCTCTTGAAGCAGCAGATCCTGCAAAGAAAATTGCAGTTATCAAAGCTGTTCGCGAAGTTACAGGACTCGGTCTTAAAGAAGCAAAAGACCTCGTTGAAGGTGCTCCAAAAGTTCTTAAGGAAGGCGTATCTAAGGAAGATGCAGCCAAAATTAAGGAAACAGTTGAAGCAGCTGGTGGTACAGTTAAGATTGCCTAATTCTGCTGTTTTGTTATGTGATTGCTTTTGTGGTGTTTCTACCGCAAAAGCGGTCAGTGTGAAATTTATGTTTCTCTGAATTAGTTGTTTGCTGCTGGAGCGTATTGTTTCAGCAGCTATATCTATATGTAAAGATAGTCTCGGTGAAAAAGAGACAAAAAGTGTGCAAGAGGTGGATCGATGCCCGCAAAGAATGCGAATATCAAGCGTCAGTATATAGGAAAAAACATCCAGAATTTCATGGAGCTTCCTGATTTAATAGATATTCAGTTATCATCATATGAGAGTTTTTTACAGAAGAAAAAACTGGATGCGCATGAGCCTCCTGCCTTACAAGGTTTGGAAGAAGTATTTCAATCTACTTTCCCTATCGAAAGTCCTACGGGTGATATGTCGCTCGAATATGAGTACTATGAGCTCGATGAAGACAATATCAAATTCAGCGAATTGGAATGTAAACAGAAAGGTTTGACATATTCAGTTCCCCTAAAAGCAAGGATCAATCTTATTTTCCAGCAGACAGGAGAAATCAGACAGAAGGATATTTACATGGGAGATATCCCTCTTATGACTGACAGGGGAACTTTTATAATAAATGGTGCAGAGCGTATTGTAGTTTCGCAGATACACCGTTCGCCTGGTGTTATTTTCTGTCATGAAAAGGGGATTTTTTCCAGCCGCATTATTCCCTATCGCGGAAGCTGGCTTGAATTTGAAATAGATCCCAAAAAAGAACTTATTTATGCAAAAATCGACAGGAAAAAGCGTATTTTAGGAACACTTTTCCTGCGCGCGTTGGGATATGAGACACGCGAAGATATTATAAAATGCTTTTATGAAACGGAAAAGGTACGTGTTGCTACTGCAAAAGAAAAAAACGATGACCTTATCGGAAAAGTCCTTGCTGAGGCAATTATAGTAACCGACAAAGAGTCTGGAGAAGAAAAGAAAATTTTCCGTGCAGGTGAAAAGATTCATCCGCACACAATTGATGAATTACTGTTGCACGGCGTAAAAGAAATTACTGTAATTGTTTTCAATACAAATTCCAGTGATGATGAGAAAGGTATAAACAAATCCCTTGATTCACAGATGATTATAAATTGTTTTGAAAGGGAAGAAATCCGTTTTTCAAGTGAAGATTCAGAATCTGATGAGCCTACAAAAGAAGACGCAATTTCTGAAGTTTATAAGTGTCTTATGCCTGGTGAACCAATTACCCTTGAATCTGCTGAACGTGATTTAAATACAATGTTCTTCTCTCTCAAACGCTATGATTTGGGACGCGTTGGCCGTTATAAGTTGAATAAAAAATTCAATTATGCAGAACCATTGGAAGAGCATACCCTGGCGAAACAGGATATTGTCGCGACAATGAAAAACCTTATCGCCGTATATATCGGTGAAGCGGATGTTGATGATATTGACCACCTCGGCAACCGCCGTGTACGTTCCGTAGGTGAGTTGATGACAAATCACCTTAAAACCGCATTCAGCAGAATGGAACGCATTGCCAAGGAACGCATGGGTTCAAAAGAAATAGAAACAATGAAGCCGCAGGATTTGATTTCTATCAAACCGATTGTTGCTTCAATAAAAGAATTCTTTGGTTCCAGCCAGCTTTCGCAGTTTATGGATCAGGTAAACCCACTCGCAGAACTTACGCATAAACGCCGTCTTAATGCTCTTGGTCCGGGCGGTTTGAGCCGTGATCGTGCAGGCTTTGAAGTTCGTGATGTTCACTACACACACTACGGACGTATGTGTCCTATTGAAACACCTGAAGGTCCGAACATCGGTCTTATTGTTTCGCTTGCGATTTATACCCGTGTTAATGATTACGGTTTCCTTGAAGCACCGTACAGAAAGATAAAGAACGGAAAAGCTACCAAGGAATTTGAATATCTTACCGCCATTGACGAAGACCGCTATTACATCGGACAAGTTTCCGAGAATATGAAAGCGGACGGCTCATTTGCAACTCCGCAGATTTCCTGCCGCCGCCGCGGTGATTATACAACGCGTGATCCTAAAGACGTTCAGTACATGGACGTTTCTCCGAAACAAATTATTTCAGTTTCGGCGGCGCTTATTCCATTCCTTGAACACGACGACGCTAACCGTGCGTTGATGGGTTCAAACATGCAGCGCCAGGCAGTTCCTCTTTTGTTCCCCGAACCACCTCGTGTAGGTACAGGTATGGAACAGAAATGTGCTTATGATTCCGGTGTTCTTGTTAAAGCAAAACGCGCAGGTGAAGTTGTATGGGTTACATCCGAGGAAGTTCGTGTCAAACCTGTTACACAGAAGAATGCGGATGATATTGACGTATATCCGTTGCTCAAATATCAGCGTACAAATCAAGACACCTGTTATCACCAGCGACCAGTTGTTTCCATAGGACAGCACGTTGAACCGGGAACTCCGCTTGCAGATGGTCCTGCTACGTTCAACGGTGAGCTTGCGCTTGGTCGTAATATTCTTGTAGGTTTTGTTCCTTGGAATGGTTACAACTACGAAGACGCTATTCTTATTTCACAGCGTGTTGTAAAAGAAGACATGTTTACGTCCATTCATATTAAGGAATTTCCGATAGATATCCGCGAAACAAAACTTGGACCAGAAAGACTTACACGTGATATTCCGAATATAAGCGAAAAATGTCTGGATAATCTTGATTCGGAAGGACTCGTAAGGATCGGTGCAAAAGTTCGTTCAGGAGACATTCTTGTTGGAAAAGTTACACCTAAGAGTGAATCAGAATCTACACCGGAATTCAAACTTTTGAACTCAATCTTTGGTGAAAAGGCGAAAGAAGTTCGTGATTCATCGCTGCGCGTTCCGCATGGTGTTGAGGGAACTGTAATAGACGTTCAGCGTCTTAGAAGGCAGGAAGGCGATGATTTGAGTCCGGGTATTGACGAAACTGTAAAAGTTCTTATTGCAACAAAACGTAAGCTCCGCGAGGGCGACAAAATGGCAGGACGCCACGGAAACAAAGGTATTGTTGCCCGTATTCTGCCGGAAGAAGATATGCCGTATCTGGAAGACGGAACTCCGCTCGATATCTGTTTGAATCCGCTTGGTGTACCATCACGTATGAACATTGGGCAGATAATGGAATCAGAACTTGGTCTTGCAGGTTTATACCTTGATGAATGGTATGAAGCTCCTGTATTCCAGTCTCCTTCAAATGAGCAGATTTCTGACAAACTTGAGCAGGCCGGATTTGCACGGAATTCAAAGGCAGTTCTGCGTGACGGAAGAACAGGACAACCATTTGAAAACCCTGTCTTTGTAGGTGTCATTTACTTTATGAAACTCCATCACCTTGTTGATGATAAGATGCATGCCCGTTCTACAGGTCCTTATTCACTTGTTTCACAGCAACCGCTTGGTGGTAAGGCACAGTTCGGTGGTCAGCGTCTCGGAGAAATGGAAGTTTGGGCCCTTGAAGCATACGGAGCCGCACATACATTGCAGGAATTACTGACGATTAAATCAGACGATATGAATGGTCGTTCAAAGATTTATGAATCAATTGTAAAGGGTGATCCTTCAACTAATGCTGGAATTCCAGAGGCTTTCAACGTACTTGTACAGGAACTGCGTGGTCTTGCACTTGATTTTACAATCTACGATGCAAAGGGAAAACAGATTCCTCTTACAGAGCGTGATGAAGAAATGATTACAAAGGCCGGTTCTAATTTCTAAAACCGTTTTATAAAAAATCCTCCGTTGTGGGATTTTGGATCACCGAAAGGTGAATGAGCTATAGCAGGCTTTTATAGGAGAAACAGATGCGTGATATACAGGATTTTGACAGCTTGATGATTAAGCTGGCGTCACCGGAAACCATTCGTGCTTGGTCATATGGTGAAGTAAAGAAACCTGAAACAATAAACTATAGAACATTACGTCCTGAGAAAGATGGTCTCTTTTGTGAGAGAATTTTCGGTACTACAAAGGAATGGGAGTGTTACTGCGGTAAATTTAAGTCCATTCGTTATAAGGGTGTTATTTGCGATCGTTGTGGAGTTGAGGTAACACACTTTAAGGTTCGTCGTGAACGCATGGGGCATATTGAGCTTGCAGCGCCTGTTTCTCACATTTGGTATTATCGTTCTGTTCCTTCACGCATGGGACTCCTGCTTGATTTACAGGTTGCGGCTCTTCGTTCTGTTCTTTACTATGAAAAATTCATCGTTATCGATCCGGGCGATACTGATTTGAAAAAAATGCAGCTTTTGTCCGAAGACGAATATTATGAAGCACAGGAACGCTCCGGCGGTTCTTTTACGGCCGGAATGGGTGCGGAAGCAATAAAAACACTCCTTGAAAACATCAATCTTGACGAACTTGCAGCGGATTTGCGCAAGAAGATGATTGAAAAAGGTGCAAAAAGCGACAAACGCCTTTTGAAGCGCATTGAAATTGTAGAAAACTTCCGTGCATCCGCAAATAAATGTTCATGGATGATTTTGGATGTAATCCCTGTCATTCCACCGGATTTGAGACCTATGGTGCAGCTGGAGGGGGGTCGTTTTGCAACATCTGATTTGAATGACCTTTATCGCCGAGTAATCAACCGTAATAACCGTCTCAAGAGGCTTATGTCTTTACAGGCCCCTGATATCATTATCCGCAATGAAAAAAGAATGTTGCAGGAAGCTGTAGATGCTTTGTTCGATAACTCAAAGAGAAAACGAGTAGTAAAGGGTGCTTCGAACCGTCCTCTCAAATCAATTTCTGATATGCTCAAAGGAAAGCAGGGACGTTTCCGCCAGAACCTTTTAGGTAAGCGCGTTGACTATTCAGGTCGTTCAGTAATTATTGTTGGACCTGAACTAAAACTTTGGCAGTGTGGTCTGCCTACAAAAATGGCTCTTGAGTTGTTCAAGCCATTTATCATGAAAAAACTTGTTGATAAAGACATTGTTTATAATATTAAGAAAGCAAAATCTTTAGTTGAGCAGGGGGCTCCCGAAGTTTTCCAGATTTTGGACGAAGTTGTAAGTGAGCATCCTGTTATGCTTAACCGTGCTCCTACCTTGCACCGCCTTGGTATTCAGGCATTTGAACCGGTTCTTGTAGAAGGAAAGGCAATTCGTCTGCATCCTCTTGTATGTAAAGCGTTCAATGCGGACTTTGATGGTGACCAGATGGCTATACATGTACCTTTAACACAGGAAGCGCAGATGGAATGCTGGACACTTATGCTTTCTGCCCGTAACCTGCTTGACCCTGCAAACGGTAAAACAATTGTTTACCCCTCACAGGACATGGTTCTCGGTATCTATTACCTTACAAAAATCAAACCATCAGGAAAAGGAACAGGAAAACGTTACAGTTCAGCAGATGAAGCAATCCTTGCTGTGGAAACAAAAGCTCTGGATTGGCAGGCAAAAATCAAAGTTCCTGCGACAAAAGATTCAATAAAAGGCGTAACTGCACCAGCCGGTGTGCAGAATAAAGATGGAACTGAATATTTTGCAAAAGGCGATTTAATTGAAACAACAGCCGGACGTCTTATTTTTAACGATGATATGCCTGCTGAAGTAAATTTTGTAAATGGTCTGCTCGGTGACAGCCAATTAAAGGCTCTTATTGAAAAGGTATACAAGGAACACGGACCTTGGTTGACAGTTCAAATGTTGGACTCAATCAAAGCCTGCGGTTATAAATACGCTACATTCTTTGGTGCAACACTTTCGATGGATGATATTATCATTCCTGAAGAAAAAGCTGAGCTTATCAGTAAGGCAAACAAAGAAGTTGAAGATATTCAGAAGAAGAATCAGAAGGGTGTTCTTACCGCAGATGAACGTTATAATCACGTAATCGACATTTGGACAAAGACAAATGAAGATTTGACAAATGTTATGATGAAAAAGCTGGAAGAAGACAAAGAAGGCTTCAACACGATTTATATGATGGCTGCTTCCGGTGCTCGCGGTAGCCGTAACCAGATTAGACAGCTTGCAGGTATGCGTGGTTTGATGGCAAAACCGAACGGTGATATTATCGAACTTCCGATTCGTGCAAACTTTAAAGAAGGGCTTTCTGTTATAGAATTCTTCATTTCATCGAACGGTGCACGCAAAGGTTTGTCTGATACAGCTTTGAAAACTGCTGAAGCAGGATACATGACACGCCGTATGGTTGATGTTGCTCAGGATGTGGTTGTTAATGAAGAAGACTGTGGCACAATCAATGGTATTGATTATACAGCTGTAAAAGATGGTGATGAAATAAAAGTACATCTTGCAGAAAGAATTGTTGGTCGTTTTACACTCGAAAGAGTTATACATCCTATTACTCGCGAAGTAATTTGTGATGTAAACCAGTACGTTACGGAAGAAATTGCAAAGCAAATTGAGGAAGCTGGTGTTGAAAGTGTAAAGATGCGTACAGTTTTAACATGTGAAGCGCGCCATGGTGTTTGCTGCAAATGTTATGGAAGAAACCTCGCACGTAACAAGGTTGTTGAAATCGGTGAAGCTGTAGGAATTATTGCTGCTCAGTCAATCGGTCAGCCTGGTACGCAGCTTACAATGCGTACTTTCCACGTTGGTGGTACTGCATCAAGTACAACAAAAGACAATTCTATAATTTTGAAATATCCTGTTCTCGTAAACGATATTAGCGGAACTCATGTAGAGAAGAACGGTAAATGGCTTTTTACGCGTAAAGGTTCTATATCAGTTACAAGAATTTACGATTCTTTTGATATTCCATCGGGTGCAAAATTACTTGTACAGAATGATGACAGGGTTATGAAAGATGTTCCTCTGTTTGAAGCAAAAGGTAAAACCCAGAAAGCAACTGAATCAGCACAGGTATATATCCGTGACAAGAAGCTTTATCTTATGGGACAAATGCAGAGTATTGTTATTGGAAACGGTTCTACAATAGAAGTTGCAAAAGATGAAATAATTGCAGCAGAAACTCCAGTAGCGACATTTGATCCATATTCAGAACCTATTATTGCGGAAGTTGACGGGTATGTACATTTTGAAGATATTGTTGAAGGTCTTACTCTTGATGTAGAAATAGATGAAAGTACAGGCAACGTAGCAAAGAAAATCAGCCCTCTGCATCTTGATACAAAAGAGCCTCGTGTTCTTATTACGGATGAAGCTGGAAACGAAAAAGGAAGCTATTATCTTCCTGCTGGTGCAGAACTTCTTGTTGAAGACAATCAGGCTATTGAAGCTGGTACAAACATTGCAAAAATGCTAAAAGAGTCTTCAAAGACAAGTGATATTACCGGTGGTCTTCCTCGTGTATCTGAACTCTTTGAAGCCCGTAAGCCAAAAAATCCGGCTGTTCTTGCACAAATTTCAGGTACCGTTAAATTCAAGGGAATGTCGAAAGGCAAGCGTGTTGTCGTTGTTGAAGACAAATATGGAAAGACATTTGAACATTTGATTCCTACTACAAAACGTCTCCTTGTTCGTGATGATGACGTTGTCGCTGCTGGAGACCAACTCTGTGACGGTGCATTGAACCCTCATGATATTCTTGCAATTTTGGGTGAAAATGCTCTGCAGAACTATTTGATGGATGAAATCCAGCAGGTTTATCGTACACAAGGTGTAAACATCAATGATAAACATATTGGTGTTATTGTCCGCCAGATGCTGCGCAAGGTTGAAATTGTCGAAGTAGGTGATACAAGATTTATCTACGGACAGCAGGTTGACAAGTACAAGTTCCACGAAGAAAACGACCGCATTATTCAGGGTGGTGGACAGCCTGCAATTGCAAGACCGATGTTCCAAGGAATCACAAAGGCTTCATTGAACATAGATTCTTTCATTTCTGCAGCTTCATTCCAGGAAACAACAAGAGTTCTGACGAATGCGGCAATTGCTGGTGTTTCGGACACGTTGCGCGGTTTGAAAGAAAACGTAATCATCGGACATCTTATTCCTGCCGGAACCGGTATCAAACAGTACAAGAATATTAAATTGTTTGACTCAAATGCTACCGACCTTGATGTGCAGATGAACGAAATCCTTGAAAAGCGCAAGCTTGAAAAGGAAGAAGAGGAAGCAAAAGAAGAGGAAGCAGCTTCTACTTTTGAAACATCCGAAGACTAGATTTGTATTGTCGGTTGACAGTATCAGCGATTATTTGCTATATTTCTAGTCTAACTTATTGTATTTTAGCCGGGGTGCTGACCGGTGGATAATATAGGAGAAGGCTGATGCCTACAATAAACCAGTTAATACGTCAGGGACGTAAAACAGCGGCAAACAGAACGAAGTCTCCCGCGCTTCAGTCCTGTCCGCAGAAAAGAGGGGTTTGTACTCGTGTAATGACAGTAACCCCTAAAAAACCGAATTCAGCATTGCGTAAAGTTGCTCGTGTTCGTTTAAGTAATGGAATCGAAGTTACTGCATATATTCCAGGTATTGGACACAATTTGCAGGAACACTCGGTTGTTCTTATCCGTGGCGGTCGTGTAAAAGACTTGCCTGGTGTTCGTTATCACATAATCCGCGGTACAAAGGATACTCTTGGCGTAGAAGACAGAAAGCGCGGAAGATCAAAGTATGGTGCCAAGAAACCTAAGGCATAAGGAGGCGTAAAATGGGAAGAAAGAATAAATCTGTTGATCGTCATGTAATGCCTGATTCAAAATACAACAGTGTTGTTGTTTCAAAATTTGTCGGCAGAATGATGCTTGATGGTAAAAAAGCTACAAGTATCCGCATTATTTATGATGCAATGGACAAGTTGAAGGAAAAAACAGAAAAAGATCCTTTGGAAGTGTTCTTAAAAGCACTCGACAATGTAAAACCTGTTGTTGAAGTAAAATCTAGAAGAGTTGGTGGTGCAACCTATCAGGTTCCTATCGAAATTCGTGAAAGCCGTCGTGAGGCTCTTGCAATGAGATGGGTAATTGCTGCTGCAAGAAGCAAGAGTGGTCGTGATATGAGCGAAAGACTTGCTGCTGAACTCCTTGATGCATACAATAATACAGGTACTGCATATAAGAAAAAGGAAGATACCCATAAAATGGCTGATGCAAACAAAGCATTCGCACATTACAGATGGTAATTATCAGAAAAGCTGCCTCAGGGCAGCTTTTTTTGTCTGTTGTACTGTTGTGGTAATAGACAGATATTGTTTTTATGTTGTAAACTTTTAAGTGATGAAAGACCTTAAGGCTGTAGCATTTGATATCGACGGCACTTTGTATGCAAACTGGCGGTTGAACATAAAGATAATTCCGTATTTTTTTAAAAATCTGCCGTTCTTTTTGGAATACAGCAAAGTGCGTAAAATCCTGCATAGAACAGCGCCCTTGGCGGATTTTTATGAGTATCAGGCACGGCTTCTTGCCGACAGAATGCATATAACTTCTGAAGAAGCAAAAACAAAAATCGAAAATATAATATACAAAGGCTTGGGACGCTTTTTCCCAAAAATAAAGCCTTATCCGTATCTTGAAGAACTGTTTTCAGGTCTTAAGGCGGGTGGATTTAAAATCGGGATTTTGTCCGACTTCCCGCCCTCACAGAAAGGTGATGTGTGGGGGCTTGCCAAGTATTGTGACGTAATTCTTGGTTCTGAGTCTATAGGCGCGCTAAAGCCTTCTATCTACGCTTTCGGTTTACTGGCAAAAGAACTGGGCGTTGAGGCGGAATCAGTACTTTATGTTGGTAACAATATTTCGGCGGATATAATCGGTGCTCATGAAGCGGGTATGAAAACTGCATATATTTTACCATTTTGGAGAAAATTGTTTAATATTCACCTTAAGAATGCTGATATTTCTTTTAAAAACTATCGCCAATTACTGAAAATTGTGTTAAACTAATATAAAGTTTTGAATATAATGGGTGGAATTCGATGCTTTTTTCAATGGGAAATATTATAACGCTCGCAGTTTGCGTAGCGCTGATTCTGATTTTCAGACAGATAGATTCTAATAACAAATCTATAGACAAAGTAAAAAAATTTACGGATAAAGTCAAGGTAGATCTTGATGCGTATATTGATGGCAGAAATAAAAGCCTTCAGGATGCAGCTGTAGATCTCGATGTAAAACAACAGCATGCTATTGCTTCTGTCAAAAGATTGGAAAAATTTGAAGAAGATTTTACAACCCGTTCTTCGCAGATGGAAGAAAAAATAAACGGTCTTACAACAGTCGAAAAACGTATTGACGATTACGACACAATCATAAAAAATCTTATCGAGATGACGGCTCGTGCAGAAGAAAATCTCCAGACCCTTTCAAATCATTCAAAACATTTTGACAAAGCTTTTGCAAAAATTAAAGAACTGGAAGATAAACTTACAAAAGTTGATGCACAGATCCCCGGCTTAACGGAGAAATTTGTTGAGAAAAATCAGGAACAACTCCAGAATATCGGGATTAATCTTCTCGATGATTTTACAAACAGAACGGATGTCCTTGGACAGCAGTATGAGGTTTATACACAAAAGTGCAATGAATTGTATCGATCAATCGATACCACGATAGAGCAGTCTTTTGAAAATGCTGCAAAAAAAGCGGAGTTGCTTGAAGGTTCAACTTTTGCCAAGCTTAAAGATGAGTCTGATAAGCGTTCACAGGAATATCTTGCTGCCGTTGAACAGAAAAATGTTGAAATACGCCGTAGTACAGAAGAATCGATAAGCGGATTCCAGCAGATGGCAGCGGACTTTAAGAATCAGCTTGCTCAGGAAATGAATACTTACGAAGAATCCATTCGTGTTGAAATGGAAAATATTTCTTCTAAATTTCAGGATACAATTTTTCAGTTGGATTCCAAAGTCAATGATTTTACAAAACAGACTGAAAATCGGATAGACGAATTCAATACAAGAATGGATAATAATGACCAGCGTATTGAACTTACCTTCAACGAAACTGAATCAAAAATAAATACATTCAAGGATGATATAAAGAACAGTGTTCATGAATCCGCTGCAAAGCTTGAAGATTTGAACCGTGAATTTGCTGAAAAACTACAGGCTGTTAACAGCGAATTTGCCCAAAAAACTGTAGAGCTTGAAGCCAACTTTAAGGATGCCGAATCAAGAATCGTATCAACGGCAGATGAAAAAATCAGTCAGATTCAGAATATGCTTTCTTCACAGATTGAAAAAATTGAAAATGAAATGCAGACAACTTACGGTTCTCTATCTGATACACTTGAAAGCAAGAACACCGAATTATTGTCCGAGATTTCTACGCGTTTTGAGTCTTACAAATCTGATGTTCAGTATCATCTGAAAACTTTTGAAAAAGTTTCTGGAGATATTTCCCAGATGGAAGAAGAGCTGCGTAGTCAGATGGAAGAAACAAAGAATGGTGTTGTTAAAGATTTTGATGATTTTGTTCATGATCAGCAGTCAAAACAGCTTTCATTTGAAAAATCAATTCAGGATGGAACTATTGCTATCAATCAGGAATTGCAGGGTGTTCAACAGGAATTGGATAATCTTAAAAAGCGGGCCTACGAAAATGTATCTGACCGATTAAAGCTGTTTGAGGATGATTTCTTTAAGGATTTAAAGAAAAAGAGCGATTTTGTCCAAACTTCTATTGATAATTGGACAACAGAAATGGATGACAAACTCAATGCACTTACGGAAACATCGGAAACTGAGCGACGTGCGATGGAGTATAACTATTCAGAAGAATTCAAAGCTCATCTTGCTGAACTAACCGAAAAATTCAATGAGCAATCCGCAAATTATGATTCTGCAATGAAAACCAGTGAAGAAGAAATCAGAAACAAGCTCATGGATTATGAAACAAAAGTTAATGATTTTATTGAGCAGTGTAAGACTGATCTCGAAAATGCAACTACAAGCAATAAAAACTATATAGATACAAACCTTGAGAGTCATAAAGCAGAAATAAAAGCACAGCTGGACACCCAGAAACGTGAAGTTGCTTCTCAGGTAAAAGATATTGTTGCAGATGTTGGAATTGCGAGAGAAAAAGCAGATTCTTCACTTGAGACCGTAAAAACGGATTTTGCAACTTGGAGTGAAAGACTTAATCAACAGTTTAATGATACAAAAGAAATCTTTGATGAAAGATTTTCAAAGCTTGAGGCTAACTCTGCAGAATTAATAACACAGGTTGGAACCTCATTTAATCAGGATGTTGAGAATTATGCTGCAAAGGTCCGTGAAGAAAAGGAAAGACTTGTCGGAGAATTGGATTCCTTAAAAAATCAGATGACACAGTCCGTGACAAGCTACGAAAACCGTGCGGAAGAAGTCCTTGCAGAATTCAAAAAGTCCTACGAAAATATGCTTGAAGAAACAGGTCAGAAAATCAGAGAACAGAATAATGATTCGAACAATAAACTGCGTGATTTGAAAGCAGTTGTTCAGGAAATCAGTTCTGCTACTGATGCAACACAGGATAAGCTGCATTTGAGAATAAGAACCGAAGAAAACGAAATGAATCTTAAGATGGATGAACTTCAAAAGCGTCTTACCGGTTTCTTTGAGCAGACAAAACTTATTGAGCGTGCTGATGAGATGAAGGCAGAACTTGAAGAGCAAATGTCAGAACTTAAGACTGAACTTTCGCGAATTGAAACTTTCAGGCAGACAACAGCTGATATTGAAAATCAGTTTACAAAAATACGTCGTATGGATGATGAAATAGTTCAAAAGATTACAAAATTTGAGCAGGAAAAGAAGCGTATAGAAATTCTTGAAAGTGATTTTAATAATTTAATGACTATGTCCAATACGATGGATAAGAAACTTGCTGATCTTAAAAATGCCAATGATGAGTTAGTTTCCCTCCAGCTTGAAATTCGTGGTTACAAGGATGATTTGGGTAAACTAAATACACTTTATGACCGTCTCGACAAAAAAAATCCTATTCTTGAACAGACTATGAACGGAATTGACCGTTCGTTTACAAATCTGCAGGAAATTGAAAAACGAATAGCAACCTGCAATCTTGAAGTGCAAAAAATGCCGGAACAGGTAGCCGATGTAAAGAAAGATATTACAAGACTTCTTGAAAGCAATGCCAGGGTAAATGAAGTTATCAAAAAGCTGGATTCACTTGATGACATCATAAAAGATGCGGAAAATCGCATAGGCGAAATGAACAAAGCACGTGAGTGGCTTGCACGTACAGAAACCCGTTTGACAGAAGTTTCAAAAGAAGCTCAGGATCAGGTTCGTGTTATGGGCGAAATGCTCAAACAGGATAATGTGGGTACAGTTCAAAAGAAAGTCAGCCAGTCAGGTCGTCTAACTGTTGCACAACGAAATGAAATTGTAAAACTTGCAAGTTCCGGTTGGACAGTATCTGAAATAGCAAATAACTACAAAGTAAGCCCTGGTGAAATAGAGCTCATTCTTGAGTTGAATACAAGGAAATCTTGATTTATTTGCTTAAAAGACAAACAGCCTGGGCTGTTACAGCCCGGCTTTTCCCGATTGACTCCAGTTTTTCTGCGGTTTTTGCCTTTACAAAAATTTGTTCCGCCTGAATATCGAGAATATTTGCAATAGACTTTATAACGGCTTCTCTGTATGGCAAAAATTTAGGTTGTTCAAGTTGAATTACACAGTCAATGTTTTCAATGCGCCAACCGGCGGCTTTTACCTTTTCATAAATACTTTTCAAAAGAAAAGCTGAGTCTGCATTTTTCCACTGCTTGTCTTCCGGTGGAAAAAAAGAACCTATATCGCCCAAACCGGATGCTCCTAAAATTGCATCGGTTATAGCATGCAGCAGAACGTCGCCGTCAGAGTGCGCCAGTTCACCTTTGTTGAACGGAATTGTAATTCCGCCGATTATCAGTTTTCTTCCTTTTACAAGACGGTGCAAGTCTGTTCCCAATCCGATTCTGTACATACAATCCCTTTATAAATCTGATTGAAAGGTAATTTTTTTATTCACAATATCACCTTTCGAAATATAAACGTCATCACAATATGCAGCCCAAATCTCTGTATCGTCAGTATATTCTGTATTATCACCGCAGGCTTTAGTATGAGCTTCTAATAAACGGGCAAATTCAAAAGCTTGCGGAGTTTGTACAGCATAAACATATTTACGTTTCAAATGTTGTGTTATCTTTCCTGTTTCATCAACAATTTTTTGTGTGTCCACTGCCGAAATCGCCGGAACAGCGGCGCCGTAGATTGTAGCCTTTGAAATTACATCCTTGATTATACTTTCTGTGACCCATGGACGTGCTCCATCATGAACTAGAACAATATCCGGTTGAGTTTGTGAAATAGAAGAAAGTTTTTTAAGGCCATTGTAAACAGATTCCTGTCGTGTTTTTCCACCGGTTGTAAATGCAAATGCAATTTGCGAATTTCCATCAAAAAGAAAAGTTTTTACAAAAGAAGACGCTGAAAGAGCTTTGACAGCATCATCCTCATCTCCGGCAGGAATTGTAATTACAAGCGAAGAAAAAAGGTTGGTTTTTAAGAAAGTTTCCGCAGATTGTGAAAGAACTGTATTAGTATTATCAGGTAACAGCAGATATTCCTTTTTTGTGGAGCCAAATCTTGTAGAAGAACCAGCAGCAGTTATTATTAATCCAATATTCATAAACAGACTAAATTAAAGAAATTGACTTAATCTTCCATGTCCATTTCTTCATCTTCATCGTCTTCGTCTTCGATTGCGACATCTTCATCATCTTCCATGAGGTCGTCATCGTCGTCATCATCCATTCTGAAAATTGATCGTTTGGAATCTCCTTCTTCTCCCAATGGTTCAAGTTTTGAATGGAAAAGATTTGAGATTTCTTTAGCACTCTTATCCAGAGCAAAGGAGATTTCATCTTCGAGCAGTTTCTTTGCTGAATCATACAACTTGCGTTCCAAAATCGGCAGTTCTTTGATTTTGCTTCTATGATACAAAGATCTTACGATGGATGCTATATCGGAGACAGTGCCCTTTTTAAGAAGTTCAAGATTCATCTGGTAACGAAGTTTCCAGTCGGACGGAATTGGCTCGTACTGTTCTCCCAAAAGTTCAATGGCTTTTAGCGCCTCTTCTTTTGAAACAATTGGACGGATTCCCAATTCTGCAGCTTTTTCAACAGGAATCATTACTGTCATATCTGATACTTCAAAATAAATTATATAGTATTTTAGAACGTTGTCTTTAAACTTTTTTTCTGTAATATCAATGATTTTGCCGACACCCTGACTGGGATAGACAATTTTTTGATTAATTTCATAGGTAGGACTGTCACTCATAAGTGTAGTATAGCATACTTTTTCGCAATTTACAACATAGCATAGCATCAGATATTTGCGTATCGTGTTCTTGATAAAGCATAACCGTAGTATTAGAATTAGTAATGGAGGAATCGTGAATATTTCAATTGACGATATAATAGTTTCTGACAGAGTCAGAACTGATGTACAAAATATAGATTCTCTGGCAGAAAGCATGCAAAAGAACGGGCTTCTGAATCCGATTGTAATCACAGATAAGCATAAACTGGTTGCAGGATTCAGACGCTTGCAGGCGGCAAAAAAACTTGGCTGGAAAACCATAGAAGCATCCGTAATTGAAGCGAAAGAAGCGGAGCATTTTTTGGAGCTTGAACTGGAAGAAAACGTACAGCGCCTTCCTTTTTCGGACCTTGAAATTGCGGAAGGAAAGCACAGACTCGAAAAAATGAGTACCAGAGGTGTTTTTTCAAAATTAAAGCAGTTTCTCGTAGATTTTTTTGAAGACAGCTTTGATAAAAGGAATATTAAAAAAGCGGAAAAAATAAAGCGGAACGGCAGACTGGCTCTTCTTGTCCCATCAGGGTTTGCCGGTATTTGCATTGCCGCCGTCTGCGGAAAATTCGGCTTGATTAGCAATATTCTGCATAGTCTGTTGGATGTCTGTTTTTTTTGTATGATTATTGTGGGCTTGTTCTTTTTTGCTAAGTATTATATGGGTAAGCGCGACTGATTTTCAGCGGAATTTGGCTATTTCATCCTGAGTAAGCTTGTCCACAACTTCGTTGTAGTGAACGCCGGCATGACCTTTTACCCAAACCCAGCGCAGCGAAAGCTGTTGTGTAAGACTGTCCAGCGTAAGCCATAATTCTTTGTTCTTTACCGGACTTTTATCCGCAGTCCGCCAGCCGTTTCTTTTCCAGTTTTTTATCCAGGTTGTAATGCCGTTCTTCACATACTGGCTGTCGGTAAATACTGATACCTGAATTGAATTGCTGTCATAATCACTGACAATTACTTTTAGTGCTTCAATTACGGCGGTAAGTTCCATCTGATTGTTTGTAGTCAGCTTTTGACCGCCCGAAAAAATCCGTTCCTTTTTTTCTCCGGTTTCCGCCAAATCCAGAATCACACATCCCCAGCCTCCCGGACCGGGGTTCCCGGAACAGCCGCCGTCCGTATAAACGGCAAGTTCTTTTGTGATTACGACAGATTGCGGCTCATCCTGAAAAAGGGATAACTGCTCCATTATTTGCCTTTTATTGTGTTCTGGTTCTTTACATACCACTCATACACAAGAGAAAGTCCATTATCAAGGCTTGTCTGCGGTTTCCAGCCGAGATTTACCAGTCTGGTAATGTCGCACAGTTTGCGCGGGGTTCCGTTCGGCATTTGTGTATTCCACTTGATGTTGCAATTACGGTTATTTGCATCTGCATATACAACATCGCGGATTTTTTCGGCAAGTTGCTTTATTGTAAGTTCTTTTCCGCTGCCAACGTTCACAAAGTCACCCGTAGGTGTCCGTAAATCTTGCGCATGTTTGTTTTCCATAAGAAATACAACTGCATTTGCAAGATCATCGCTGTACAGGAATTCTCTTAACGGAGAACCGTCTCCCCACAGTTCAACTTCATCTTTGCCTGATATTTTTGCTTCATGGAATTTACGTATCATAGCCGGAAGAACATGTGAGCCGTTAAGCTCATAATTATCTTCAAGACCATAAAGGTTAGTTGGCATAACTGAGAGAAAATCTGTTCCATACTGCTTATTGTATGTTGTACAAAGCTTGATAACACTTATTTTTGCAAGCGCATAGGCGTCATTGGTTGGTTCAAGCGGACCTGTAAGAAGTGATTCTTCATTAATCGGTTGAGGTGCCATTTTGGGATAAATGCAGGTTGAACCGAGGTTCATAAGTTTTTTTACACCGTTTTTGCGGGCGGCTTCTACAATGTTAAAGCCAATCATCATATTTTGGTATATAAAATCCGCCGGATATGTTGAATTTGCACCGATACCGCCGACTTTTGCAGCGGAAAGAAAAACATATTCAGGTTTTTCCGCTGCAAAAAACACGTTTACCGCCTTTTGGTCGAGCAGGTCAAGTTCCGCGTGTGTGCGCTTTATAATATTTGTGTAGCCTTTTCTTTCAAGTTCTCGTACGATAGCAGAACCGACAAGACCTCTGTGTCCTGCAACGTAAATCTTAGAAGTCTTTTCCATTATCAGCCTCTGACTTTGGAATTATGTTCCTTTACAACAAATTCCATATCGTGTTTCATCATTATTTTTACCAAGTCGGGGAACGAAGTTTTACGCGGATTCCAGCCGAGAAGGGCCTTTGCCTTTGAAGGATCACCCAGAAGTGTTTCAACTTCTGACGGACGGAAGTAAGCGGGGTCAACTTCAATCAAAACCTTGCCTGTTTTGGAGTCGATACCTTTTTCATTAACGCCCTCGCCCTGAAATTCTATGTCTATACCCGCTTCCTTAAAGGCAAGGCGGCAGAAATCTCTTACAGAGTACTGTTCTCCGGTTGCTATAACAAAATCATCCGGTTTTTCATGCTGCAAAATAAGCCACATACATTCAACGTAATCTTTTGCATAACCCCAGTCGCGTAATGCGTTCAAGTTACCAAGATACAGCTTTTTTTGGAATCCGTTTGCTATTCTGGAGGCAGCCAACGTTATTTTGCGTGTAACAAAGGTTTCTCCACGGCGTTCTGATTCGTGGTTAAAAAGAATTCCGTTTGAAGCAAACATTCCATAAGCATCTCTATAATTGCGTGTAATCCAGAAGCCGTACTGCTTAGCAACCGCATAAGGTGAAGTAGGATAGAATGGAGTTGTTTCTTTTTGTGGAACTTCCTGAACGCGTCCGAAAAGTTCAGATGTAGAAGCCTGATAAATCTTGCAGGTCTTTTCTAATCCAAGAAAACGTACTGCTTCGAGAATTCGGAGAGTACCAACAGCGTCAGCATCAGCTGTATATTCTGGAACTTCAAAGGAAACTTTAACGTGAGATTGTGCTGCCAGGTTGTAGATTTCTGTAGGTTGAATTTCGCGTATAAGTCTTGTGATACTCATTGAATCGGTCATGTCGCCGTAATGCAGATAAACCTTGCGGTTTTTGTGCATGTCTTCAATCAAGTCGTCTATGTATAAGTGTTCGATACGTCCGGTATTGAAAGATGATGAACGACGGATAATTCCATGAACTTCGTAACCTTTGTCCAGCAGAAATTCTGCAAGGTAAGAACCATCCTGTCCTGTGATACCTGTAATTAATGCGATTTTTGCCATAAAAATTCCTCAAGATTTCATAAATAATAAAAAGAGTATAGAATATTTGTGTTTTCTTCTCAAGCTGTTTGTAATCAAGCCTTCTTTATAAGACGGAGCATATAAAGCTGTATATAGACCTGTAAATTCTCCTGATCTTTTATTTTTTGCAGGGCAGGGGTCTTTGCCAAAGTGTATGACAATTCTTTTATACGTTCCAGCGTGAAAGAATTAGGGCTTGATGTGCGCAAAATTTTCCGCAGATAATCACGAATCAGTGAATTTACATCTTCAACCAGGTTTTTCTTGGCGGTTTTATCAAGAAGATGGTTCCACTCATTCAGATATGAGGTAAGCTCCGAATCAAGTGTAGAATCAGGCGGAACAATAAGTTTTTCAATCTCGGATGCCATACGCTTGAGTTCTTCCTTTTTACCGGAAGAATTAGACTGCGACTTATGTTCTTCATAAATTGATATGGTTGCTTCGCCTTTTTGCTGTACTGTCTTATTTGCTTTTTGCTGCTGAGTATTCTTGGAATCTTTTTTAACAGTTTTTACGCGGTTTTTATGCTTGCCTGTGAAAAGTGCAATTATCCATGAAAGAATCGGTATTGTATACCATACAGGAAGCAGAATCTTTGCGTCAGTCATAATTGAATGCTGGGTCAGCATCAACAGTTCATTATAAGGAACAAGCTCTCCGCTTTCAAAAAGTTTGAATTTTTCAAGAGTCTCGTCTTTTGCCTCACGTGCATCATAATAAATTACGGACAAGAAAGGAGAATTGAGCAATGCATACAAAATCGGTGATTCAAGTGCAACCAATTCTTCAAGACGTTTGTTAAATGCAGTCATATCTTTCATTGCGGGAGTAGTAGAAAACTTCTGCATGTAACCGTACCATTCTTTTGTGATAGAGTCTCTTACCTTTGTTCTTGCTTCGGTACAAAGTTTCATAACGAGTGAAAGAACTTTTTCGTTAAGGACGAAAAAGCGGATTCCATCGTTTGTTTTAAATGTTAAGAGGCTTGGCAGTTCATTATCTGCGGAGGGCGTAGTAACCTGCCTTAAATACTCATTAAGGTCATCTTCCGTATATTGACCGAGTAATGGTACCCCGCGTGAGTCAACAAATTTTTGAACTGCAGCAGTATCAAAATAATACGGTGGTTTTGAAAAAGAAAGCTCCAGGTTTTTTAATGCGGTCTCACGCTGTAAATCAATTTGAGAACGGTTTTTGTAAAAAGCAGCGGCAATTTCGGCAATATATACAGCCTGAAGTAATGCAACGTCCTCTGCTGTACGATCTTTTATCTTTTCATAGTCATGGCGTACAAACAGGAATAGCTGATTCATAAAGTAAAAACTGTCACCGGCTTCTTTAAGCTTGGCGATTGTAGCTTCTTCGTTTCCGATGAACATGGAAAAAAAGTTTTTTACTGCCAGTTCCCTTCCTCCGTTGGACGAAAGCAACTTTTGCTGGAAATAGTCATGCTGTTCGCCACGGTGCATCAACAGACGCAGTTTTGCAAGAGCCGTCTGTATAAGAAAATCCGGAGATACTCCTGCAGAAAGCAGGACAGGTTCAACTTCTCTTTTGAATACAAGTGAATAAATAACATTTTCCGGCTGCTTTTTACCTTCAAGCAACTCATACAGAATATCAGCCGCATCTTGAGACGTGATCATATCTTTAGGAAAGTCATTCGGCAAATCCGTAGGAATAGGATATGGAATTGTGGGGTTTGTAGCCATGTTCTGGTAGATTTTGTTAATCTTGTCCATAAAGTAGGCAGTGATTACAATAATCTGTTTTCCTTCACTTTCTTTGAGCAAAAGCTTGTTCTTTGCGGCCAAATCTTCAATTTCCTGGTTAAGCGGAACTTCCGGCGTAGAGAGATATTTAGACAAATCAGGCTGTTCAGTTACATAGTGTTTTGCATACTTTTGAAGATATGAGCAGAATTCGTCAAAAGGAATAAGTGTTTTTTGCTGCTTATTCGCATATAATCTTAACAATGTGTATATATTTGCTGTTGAACTCATAACAGTAATATTACCCCTATTTATAGTATTTCTCAATAAAAATTTTCAATTTATGCCATTTTCTGCTGTTGTATTTTAAAAAACTGTGCAAAAATAAAGAATGACTTTATAGAAAAAACAGCTTTTTGTGTATATGCTTATTTTTATTATCTATACAAGTAAAACATGGGAGAGTTTATGATTACAAAAGCAAAATGTCCTTTTACACCTAACGATGTCGACTATGATGAAAGCCGCCTTGATGAACTTAATGCGCATTTTCAGCGACTAATGAAAAAAGGCTGGATTCAGTCCGCAAATTACACGTTGAGCCGCAACGGCAAGGTTTTTGCAAATACCGCAATTGGCAAACAGTCGTTTGAAGAAAGCGACAAACGGGAACTCAAGCCCGATGTAATCCGCGGTATTGCCTCAATCACTAAGATTTTTACAGCAACCGCTATGTTTAAACTGTTTGAAGACGGTTATATCCGCCCGAATCAGCCTGTCTGCGAGATTATGCCGGAATTTAACAAAGCACCGTTCAACGGCATTACAATAGCACATTTGCTTACACACACATCAGGGCTTTATCCTGACGGCGGCTGCTTCCCGTATTATTACGCAGAGCCATGGAGCTTTGTTGATGAAACAAAAGAAGGTGAAAACTGGGTTGAAAATTCTCTTAAAAGTGGAATGTACAACAAGCCCGGAAAAGAATGGGCCTACTGTTCTTTTGGATTTGTACTGCTTGGGGAGATTATAAGCCGCGTTTCGACCATGCGTGCTGAAAGCTTTATCCGTAAAGTTATTCTTGATCCGTGCGGAATGAGTTCTTCATTCTTTTCGTATGAGTTCAAGTCTGGACTCATTCCTGATGACGTAATGAAAAATGTAGTTTCACGATTGTATATTCAGGATGAGGATGACAAAAAGGATGTCAGTCGCTTTTCGGATTGTCATTTTGGTAAACCCGTTAAAGAAAAGAAATTTAATATTTGGGACTCTGTTCCGGCAACCGGCGGTGGCTTGATGTCTTGTACAGAAGATTTGAACAGATTCGGCAGAATGCTGATTAACAATGGATACACAGATGACGGCAAACGTGTAATCGGACGGAAAGCGATTGACCGCATGACCGAAAACTACACAACGCCGGATATTCTGGACAACTGTTGGGGTGCCGGCGGTGTATACCGTATGTATGCCCTTGGACCGGATACACGCCGAACCGCAGACAGTCACTTTAGCAAAGGTTCATTCTTTCATGAAGGAGCTGGAGCTTGTTCGCTTTTGATGGATCCGCAGGAAAAGATGGTTGCAAGCTGGTTTGTTCCATGGGCTGACGGCGGCTGGCATGCGGAAGCCTTGTACAATGCATCCGCCGTAATGTGGAGCGGCTTAAAATAACCTCAAACATCTGCTATTGCGAGAGGAGGAGATTTTGTATTTAACTTGGATTGTATATGCCCTGTGTATAGCTTTATTTGTGTGGGGCGGAAAATTTGCAGGATTCGGAAAAGAACACTTTCATGACGACTCAGCATCATTAGACGTTACAAAGTCTTTGAGAGGATTTGCCGCTATCGGTGTTATTCTGCATCATATTTCACAGGAAAGGACTTTTCAGATGGCGGGTGGTGGTAACGGACACCCCGGTGAAATCAGCATTTTTGTGAATGCGGGTTTTTATTTTGTTGCGATTTTCTTTTTTTGTTCGGGCTTTGGTCTTATAAAGAGCCTTAAAAACAAGCCGAACTATCTGGATGGTTTTATCAAAAAGCGTGTTGTAAAATCACTTTTAATACCGTTTTATGTAAACGTGATTATTTATGGTATTGCACGGTTTATTTCCGGTGAAAGACTGCCTGTTATAAATTGGATAACAAATTTACTCGGACTTACGATGATGAACATTTACGCCTGGTATCCTGTTGTGGCAGTTATTCTCTATCTGGTTTTTTATTTTACGTTCAAAAACATAAAGAACCAAAAAGTCTGTTATGCTCTTATTGTTTTTGTTATCCTTTTAATGGGAGTTATCTTCAGTATTAACGGACACTTTGCCTGGTGGGCAGGTTCCAAAAACTGGTGGCTCCATCCTGACGGCTGGCTTAAAGCCAAATGGTGGATGGTTCAAAAGGTATTCTGGTTCAGCGGCGAGTGGTGGGTAAATTCTGCCCCCGCATTCTTTGTCGGGCTTTTATTCGGTCAGTTTGAAGACAACATAAGGAACTTTTTCAAAAAAGCATGGTGGGCAAAAACAGCCGCAGTTTTGTTGCTTTATTTGGCATTCAATGCTTTGACCGGTCTGGCACAGTGGCAGCTCGGGTACTGGTCTGAATGGAACGGTGAAGGTCCCGGAATAATGAATAAACTGGTCTGTTATTTATCACAGATTCCGCAGGTTTGTTCTTTTGTAATCCTTATTTTTGTTTTGATGATGAAGTATTATGCAGTGAATCCTGTGGGCCGCTTTTTCGGTGAAATCTCATATGAAACTTATATGATGAATCTGATACCTATCTTTGTATTCCGTTTTCTCATATACAAACCGGGAACAGACGGAGAACTCCTGTATACAACGGGAAATTACAACCTCGCATTGTATTTGGTGGCGGTTATTGCTGCTACAGTAGTTCTCGGTCTTCTTTTCAAACTGTGCAATAAGCTGGTGTATAAGCTTTTCAAGCTTTAATCATTGCTGTTGCCGGGTGGGAATATGCTTTTGGATGAACTTAACGAGGAACAGAAACAAGCTGTAACGGAAACAGAAGGCTTTGTGCGCGTAATCGCCGGCGCAGGTTCGGGCAAGACGCGCGCATTGACGCACCGTTTCGCTTATCTCGTAAACGAAGTCGGCATAATGCCGTCGCACATTCTTTGCGTAACCTTCACCAACAAGGCCGCAAACGAAATGCGCTCGCGCATCCGTAAATTGACCGGCGACAACGACACAGGCTATATTTCCACTTTTCACGGCTTTTGCGTTAGCGTGCTGCAGGAAGATTCAAACGCCGTGCAGTACCCCAAAAGCTTTCTCGTGCTCGACAATTCAGACATAGACGCGATGCTTCAGATTATCTATGAAGAGCGCGGCCTTACGCTGCGGCAGATGACGTTCTCGAA
>JAEEGL013663707.1_pt1 | contig 24854 bp, 18 predicted proteins | sample 9134231 | NCBI WGS metagenome assembly JAEEGL01 (sample SAMN16246548, study PRJNA631951) | gut metagenome | biome: gut microbiome; feature: rumen; material: fiber-attached | host: Bos | place: Iran: Karaj | collected 2018-10
CCAGACGAACAATGGCGACAGTACATAAAGCGTGGCGACCTTATTCTTAAAATCAACGACAGTATTGTCGAAAGTGAAGAATCATTGGCTTCCCAACTTGAAAAATCAACAAGCGGTGACATAATAACTGTAACATTTGGTATTCTCGGGAATAATGACAATTATCTGATACGTTCTGTGAACGTAAGACTTCAATAAGGAATTTTGACTATGTGTTTGCGTGAATTGATTTTCATATTTATCATGACAGGCATAATGTTTATAGCATTATGGATAATAATGCCTGTGCGTAAAGAGATGAACATGAAAAAGGCTACCCTTGAGAAACTCAAGATTGAGAACGCCGCCTTGGACAAGGAGCTCAAGGAGTTACGCAAGGAGTACGTGCGCCTTGAAAACAAGGATCCATACAGTCTCCTTAGGGTGGCTCGCGAAACTTACGACTATTGCTACCCAGGCGAGAAAATCTACCAATTCCCTAAGCATAGCTCGCACACTGACATTCAGTCCATAGACACACAACAACCATCAACAAACTAATCTACAATTATCCCATGAATAGTACCTTCAAAAACATCGCACTTGCAACCAATATTATCGCAACAACGCTTTTCGGCGCAACAGCCGTGACATCCATTTCGGACGGATGGACAGTCAACATCTCATACGAAGGCAAGACCGCCGCCATACAGGTGCCACGCCCTGAAATTTATGAAGTCAAAAATGAAGAAGTCGTCCTGAAAGATTATAGACCAAATACAGGTGGATGGTTGCGTGGCACCGCCCCCAAGGGCGTCCGCACGCAAGAAACCACATCAAGGTTCATGCTTCAAGCGGATTCCATGAAGGTCACATCATCCACAAATGCGGACGCCGTTGTTTATGAGAACGGCAAGGATTATCAGCTGACACCAGACTGGGGCACCGTCGGACGACTCCCAAACGGCAGAATTCAGGCTAACCAGAAAGTCTATCTTTCCTATAAATACGCAAAACGTCGCCTAGACTCTATCGTATTGGATGCATCTGGCAACATCGTCTTCCGCCGCGGCACTCCGCATCCCGCCACCCCTGAACAGCCTCAAACCGCGGCGGGCGAGATTCGTTTGGCGAATGTCTGGATGGACGGCAATGTCGAAAAACTCGACAACGACGTGAACGTCTATCCGCTCTCAGAGCAGTCTTTCCCTGAACTGCCGCCGCAGTCACCGTGTGTTGCAGAGCGGCTCATCCCCAAGACCTACGCAAAACTTGTCAAAGGCGAGAAGGTAAGGATTCTGGCATGGGGCGACTCAGTGACCGTCGGCACATTTGTGCCAGATCCCGCCAAACAACGCTGGCAGGCACAGGTTCTGACCCGCCTCCAGCAGCAATTCCCGAAAGCGGATATCGTTATGGAGACAGAAGCATGGGGCGGACGAAACACAAACTCATATTTCAATGTCCCCGCAGGCGAGCCACATAACTACAAGGAAACGGTCCTCGACAAACGTCCAGACCTTATCATCTCCGAGTTCGTCAACGATGGCGGCTTCAACCGCGAAATGACCTACAAAAACTACAGCCGCATCCGTGACGACCTCAAGGCCATCGGCGTTGAATGGATTATCCTCACACCGCATTATGTCCGCCCTGACTGGATGGGACTCAAGAGCGAGAAGAACGTCGATGACGACCCGCGCGTCTATGTCAAATCCGTCCGCGAGTTCGCTGCCGAAAATAACATCGCTCTCGCGGACGCTTCAATGAGATATGGTCGCCTCTGGCGCAGAGGAATACCTGCCTCCTCACTCATGATGAACACCATAAACCATCCCAACCCGTTTGGCATGAGCCTCTTTGCCGACGCTATAATGGCACTTTTTCGATAATAAAAAAGGAATTTGACGATGAAAAAGTTTCTATTTGCTACATCACTTCTCCTTTGCACGTTCCTGTTGGCGCAGGATAATGAAGCTAAAGTCGAACAGACTGCCCCTGCCCTAGATTTCACAACAGCCACTTTCGACTGGGATGCCAACGGAACAGTCATCTATCCTCAGGCGAAAATCGCCAAAGTCGAGACTAGCATTCCACGCATTCAGAAGGTCAATGCCGTCAGAATCGACCTTACTGACCCTAAAATTAGTTTTTGCGCACCGCCAAAGGCTCCAGGCTACGGCCAGCCAATGCCTGATTTTCCCAAGGCGATCATCCGCACTCAACGCATCAAAACCGTTGATTTCATGATCCTCGCCCGCAAGCCCATCAGTGAAGGCGGCTATGGCATGGACATGATTGTCGCATCAAATGCAAATCCATGGACACCATTCCAATTTCCATGGAACCACAAGTTCGCGGACAAACTCGGTCTCGTTGTCAACAAAGGTGAACTCATCTCCGAAGGCAACGGTCGCGCCGCTTTCATTGTGACAAAAGACAGAAAATTCCTCTTTGACTCGCCTAGCAAGGACTACGACATCTCGAACGTTGATTATGCCACGACAGGCTTCTCGTTCTGCATACGAAACGGCAAGGTGGAGGGCGCGGAGGACCTCCATCCCCGCACGGGATATGGTCTTTCTGCTGACAAGCACTATCTGGTTATCGTCACGATTGACGGACGCCAAAAGGGATACTCCGAAGGCTGCACCGTCAAGGAGGTCGGACATTGGCTCAAGTTTTTCGGATGCAGCGACGGCATAAACATGGACGGCGGCGGCTCCACGACTCTCGTCTATTTTGACAGCAAGGCGCAAAAGGTCGTCAAGATGAACCACCAAACCAACGGTGCGGAACGTTCAAATGGCGGCAATTTCGGAATCATCCTGTTGCCTTAAGTTTTAATACTTTATCAATAATTACTAACCAACAACCAACAAGGAGGTCATTAATGGGAACCAGTTCTTCTACTGGAGGAACCGTCAAGGTGGCCGTGGTGGGCGCAGGCAACATCGCACGAAGCGTACACCTTCCGTCCCTGGCGGAAATGCCAGACGTCAAACTGGTCGCAATCTGCGATCTACAACCGAATCGTGCGGCTGAGATGGCGGCGAAATACAACATTCCCAAAACATACACGCTTGAGCGTGAGATGTTTGCGAATGAGGACATCGACGCCGTGTTCTGCCTCGTCGAACCCGCAAGTACATTCCATGTCGCCACTCTCGCGATTGAGCATGGATACCATGTCATGATGGAGAAGCCACCGGGCATCACAGCATACCAGTCCGAAAGTCTCGCAAGAAAGGCGGACGCCAGTGGCAAGGCCGTCATGGTCGCCTTCAACCGCAGGTACATCCCTGTCGTGCGGAAGGTAAAGGAAACTGTCACATCCATGACGAAAATCACACAAGTTGAAGGCTGCTTCTTCAAATTTGGCATTGCCGATTTCGACAAAGGCTCTCTCAGCGCCTTCGAGTCAGACACAGTACACGCCATTGACCTCATGCGCTATCTCTCTGGCGGCAATGAGGCAACAAAAGCGTCCATGCTCATCAACCGCTACGACAGCCCTGTAGATAATGCATGGAACGGCATCTGCCTTTTCGACAATGGCGTCACTGGCATCATTAAGGCGAACTATAGAGTCGGTGGGCGTGTCCATCAGTTCCAAATTCACGGCATAGGCGCAAGCGGATTCATCAACCTCGGCATGGGTTCGACCATTGACGTCGATGCCAGAATTCTCACCCACACGGGCGGAATTAGCTACTCACTTGCCGCCACTGGCGCTGCAAAGGAGGAGAGCGTCAGTTTTGATGGACGCGAACTCGCACAAAGCAACGACTTCCACAAATTCTACGGCTACTACTACGAAGACAGGCATTTCATCGACTGCGTGAAATCTGGCGCAACTCCAGAAACATGCATCCAAGACGCCCGTCTCAGCATGGCACTCGTGGAAAAGTTCCTCTCAAGCAGACTGTAACCGCATATACAGCCCCATAGGGTGTTTCTTTTCGTGTCTATTTGCAGGTCGTCCTAAACCTCGTTGAACCACGAATGAGAGACACCCTTTTTTGTCTTGCTTCTTAAAAAACGATAGTTAATCACAATATCTGCAATAGTGTTTTGTGAATGGGAAGCAGTCGTCTCGCTCCCTTGTGAAAGGTCATTTCACGTCAAACACTTTGCCTGGATTCATGATGTTGTTGGGGTCAAGCGCCTTCTTGATGCTTCTGAGGACATCGATGAAAGTCTCGGAGACCACGCACGGCATATATTGAAGCCGTTTGCATCCGATGCCATGCTCGCCAGAGATGCGTCCGCCACGTTTGGCGACAACTGCATAGAGCTCCTTTAATATATTAGGTAGAGTGCTCTCCCAACGCTCATCGCTCCAAGAGTCAGGCGCACTCACACGACTATGAAGGTTGCCGTCTCCTGCATGACCATAGCACGGAATCACAACGCCGTACTTTTCTGCAAGCACATTGAACTCCTCAACCACATCCGCAATGGTCGCGGGCGGCACAACCACATCCTCGCCAGACTGGCGCGGGAAGTAGAGGCTGAAGGACTCCGCAATGCTACGGCGAATCTTCCAAATGCGCTCTGAGTTGGCGTATGTGTCGGCCACGTACAACTGGAATGCGCCGTGCTTCTCCAAAAAGTCGCCAAGTAGTTCAATCTCGTCCATCATCTCCTCTGGATCGTTGCCATCGACAGACACCAAGAGCATCGCGCCAGCCTCCTCGTATGGAAGAGTCTCGTTAAGGTATTTGCAGGCTGATGTAAACGAGTCGGCGTCCATGTACTCAATGGATGTTGGAGTGATTCCAGAGCCTGTGAGTGTTGCGGGGACGGCCTCGATTGCGCTGCGGCTGTCCTTGAAAAGGGCCAGCAAGTCGAACTGGTACTTCGGGCGCGGAATGACCTTTAGGATTATCTTCGTGAAGATGCCCAAAGTTCCCTCCGAACCAGTGAGCAAAGGCAAGAGATTGTAGCCAGTCACATCCTTCAGCAGTTTGCCGCCGACCTCAAGTATCTCACCTGATGGAAGCACGACTTCCAATCCAAGAACATAACGTCCTGTTACACCGTATTTTACAGCCTTACCACCACCAGCGTTTTCGGCAACGTTTCCGCCGATGTAGCAGGTCTCCATACTCATTGGATAACCAGCATAAAACAGTTCATGCGGACGCAGGAACTCATTGATGTCGTTCGCCACCACTCCAGGCTGGACGACTATCATCATGTTGTCCTTGTCCAACTCCAGAATCTTGTTCATCCTATCAGTGGCGATGACGATGCCACCATACACGGGAACTGCGCCGCCTGAAAGCCCTGACCCTGCGCCGCGCGGAGTCACTGCGATGTGAAGTTCATTCGCCAATTTCACAATCTTGGAAATCTGCTCCGCAGAGTCTGGACGTGCGACAATTTCAGGGAGGTGGCGATAATGCTTGCCTGGAATCTCGTCATGCGAATATGGTTCAAGCCGTTCGGCATCTCTATAAATGACATAGTTTGTGCCGCATATCTCCTCAATGCGAGCCGCTATCTCTGGAGTGACTGTCGTATAGTCTTGCATCATATCTCACCTCCGTTGCGAATCTTTTCAATAAGTTTGGGCACAACATCATGGAGACTTCCGACAATGGCAAGGTCGGCAAGCGAGAATATCTGCGCCTCGCTGTCAGTGTTCACCGCGATGATACGCTTTGCGGTCTGCATTCCTGCCAAATGCTGTATTGCGCCTGAGACGCCAAGACCGATGTAAAGGTCAGGCGTGACTGTCCGTCCTGAAAGACCAATCTGGCAACTGTACGGCAACCATCCTCTGTCAACAATCTCTCTTGTCGCACCGACGGCAGCCCCCAGAAGCGAGGCGAGTTCTCGCACCATTGGAAGATTCTCGGGCTTCTTGATGCCCCTGCCCACCGCCACGATGCGCCTTGCGCTTGAGAGTTCCTGCTTCTCGTCTATGGCGGTACCTGAAATCAACGATATGCCTGAATTGCTCCATTCCGAAGGTGCCGCAATATGCTTTATCACGCCCTTTCGTCCAGACATTTCTGGAGCGGGCGGCGTGGAGTGCGGACGAATTGTCGCCATCTGAGGACGGTGCTTTGGCGTCTTGATGGTCGCCATGATGTTTCCGCCGATTGCAGGCCGCGTTTGCAGGAGGAGTCCTGTTTCTGGATCAATCGCGAGTTGAGTGCAGTCCGCCGTAAGCCCCGTCTGCATCTTCATCGCAGCATAAGGGAGGAGAGTGCGGCCCGCCGTCGTTGCCCCGCCGATCAAAATTTCTGGCTGATACTCTTTCACGGCATCCACAAGAGCGGCGCAGTATGGCTCTGGCCTGAAACGCTCAAGGAAGTCACCTTCGTATGAAAGGACAATGTCAGCGCCTGCCGCTGTAAGCCTTTCAAGTTCGGAATCGGGCAAGCCGTCCGAAACCACAATCGCGCCGATGTCGCCTGGCGCAAGTTCCAACGCCCTTGTGAGCAACTCGAATGAAATCGGGAGCAGTTTATGCCCGAACGCCTCTGCCATTATGCAAACTTTCATCTTGCACCTCCTTTGACGAATGCAGCAATGGCGTCAACCGCTTGCTGCAGGGTGCCGTCATCAACTACTGCGATTCTCGTTCCTTTTCGACCTATTGACGGATGGAAGATCTTGACCACCCGCGTTGGAGAGCCGTTCAGACCGACTTCTGAAGCGTCAAGCCCTAAGTCTGCAACTGTCGAAACAGGAACATTACGCCGCCGCGCTGCTTTCTTACCTGCAAGCGTTGGCAGACCGATTTCACCAATCCCCTTCGTCACGGAAATCAGAACAGGCGTCTTCGCCAGCCAACTTTCAATCTCATTCTCAGTCTTGCGCGAGACTTCAATCCCGCCATCAACGACCTTGACCGAGTTCGCATATGTCACAAGCGCACAGCCAAGCGCAGAGGCTATTTCGGGACCGACCTGCCCTGTGTCTCCGTCCGTTGCGCGTTCGCCAGTGAATATTGCATCAAACGGACCGAATTTGCGTAAGGCGGCGGCGAGAATCTTGGAAGTCGCCATCGTATCGCTTCCTGCCGCGGCTCTGTCGCAGATGAGAATCGCATCATCCGCGCCGAGAGACATTGCCTCTTTGAGTGCCTTCTCAGCGTTGGGCGGTCCCATGCTAATTGCGGTGATCGTGTCACCAGCTGATTTCAGGGAAAGAGCCGCCTTGAGCGCATACAAATCAAGCGGGTTGATGACCGCTTCACTGCCGTCGCGCACAACAGTCCCTGTCTTTTCGTCCATCCTGACTGTGCGTGTGTCAGGCACCTGCTTTACAAGCACCGCAAATTTCATTCTTTCAAATCCTCTATTTGGTTAGTCGTTGTCAAACAATAACGTTTGACTCCTCCTTCTTTTCTGTAACGTCAGCGTCAGCAGTCGTTTTTCTTGAAACAGGCATCGCCACAATTATGAGAATCATGCCGCAAATCGCCGCAAGCGGTAGTGGTTCATGGTAGAATAGCGTCCCCACAAGCGTTCCAACAATCGGTTCAACCGCAACAGTTATCGCCGCGACCGACGGCGGAAGCAGACGAAGCCCCGCCGTATATGCGCAGTATGGTAGAATCGTAGAAAACAGCACGAGTCCTGCAAGGTAAAGCCATGCCTGCGGCTGTGAAAGAACTGGCAAAATACGTGGATAGTTTATAAATAGTAGAGATGCACCGCCTGCAAAGATGAATGACCACAGCGTTATGGACAATGAACTGTAGCCTCTCTGTTGCGCAAAACGCCCAAATATGCTGTACAGTCCATAAAACAAACCAGAGCCGAGCCCCAACAGCAATCCCACAGGGGAAAGACGCACTTCACCGCCTGAAAGAATTCCCGAGACCAAAACGCAGCCCAACGTCACCATCACGAGCGAAAGCAGTTTCCAGCGGGTGAACGCCTCTCCAAACAAGATGCAGGAAAACAATGTGATGAAAATAGGCGACGTATAGAGCAGAACAACGGCAATGTTGACCGTCGTCAACTGAATCGCAGCAAAGTAGCAGAGATTGAAAAAGCATATACTGACGATTCCGCAACCGACCATGCACCAAATGTCCCGTAGTTTGATTTTCAAAGCTTGCCTGTCAATGAGCGGCGCCGTTGCAAGGAGCGTGAGTCCCGCACAGACCGATCGCAGCACTGTTATGTCAAGGCTACTTAGTCCAAATGACGATAACCCACGCACAAAAATGCTTATCAGCCCCCAGAGCGTTCCTCCAAGGAGCGTCAGCAATATGCCTTTTGATGTCGTGAGGCAAAGACTCATCGCTTAGCAATTCCGCAGCGGTTAGCCTGACAGGCATAAAGATTCAGTCTATGTCTAAGAGTACCATCCAACTTCGGCCAGTAGTTCTCGTGGAAGGTGCCGTTGCTATCCTGGAAGGAATGGAGGACAAGCAACATGAATGGCTCGAACTCCGACTTTGCGCCCCAGACAACCATCGGGATGCGCACTGTAGAATTCCATCCAGTCTCCGTTTCGTTTGTCTCTATCAGCGCACTGTCATGGAAATCGCTGCTCGATGTCTTGCTGACGGAAATCTGGAGCGGGAATCGGCTCGCATATTTGTCGTAAATGCGCAGATGCACATTCTCAAAGACAGGAGACTTCACGCTGGACTCGAACTTAAACACGACCTCCTCCTTTTCGTCATCGCAGTAGGCCCGCCATTTCAACGCCTCGTCGCAAATCCATTTTCCGTCTGAAAGATTGTATTCGGAAGCGTTTGCAATGAATGGTTTTGTAGTGTCTGGGAGATTGCCAGAATCTAGTGCGGATTGAGCCGCCGCGAATGGTCCCGCCAGCAATTCCTCAAGGAGTGTTATGCGCCATTCCAGCCTAGAAACACAGAACTGATGCGCCTCAGCCTCGGAATGGAAACCAAGGCGTGAATCCGCCTCGCAAAGCGGAAGCATCGCCTTTGAGTTGTCAATCTCACGAAGCACAATCTGCCGCATAGATTCAAGGGCGGCGCGTTTCTGGAGAATTGTCGAGGCTTCGTCAAGGTAAGTGCGTCTATGCAGATAGAAACTGAAGATGTTGCGCGCACAGTCGAAAAGAATGTCGATTGCCTGTGAGACGCCGATGTCCAGCAGCCTGTCTGGATTGTCCGCGAACTGTGAACGCAGTGATGCAAGACGCTCCATTCCTGCATGCCAGAGCTCGCTCATGCGGCTGGACAGTATCATCGCCTCGTCCAAAGTGTGGTTTTCAAGACATTCGCCGATTGTGTCGCCGCTAGGCGGAAAGTCAGGCTTCCATGTCGGCTGCAAAGGCTTGAATTCTGGATTGAGGAAAAGCGGCCACACAACGCCGAAATGCATCGGTCCAAAATACTGCATGTCGTTGGAAAGTGGATAGTTGGAATACCCCTTTGTGAAAAGTGCCCATGCATCTGCAACTGTCTTGGAATAACGTCCCCACTGAGGACGAGCCAACCTCTCCAGAAAATCCGTCTCGCTGTCCTTGAACTCCTCAAAGGCAAGTTCGCCTGCTGCGCGGTTCATGATGCCTGGATAGTTTCCGAAATACCAACACTGCATGACACTGCTGCATCCACATTCTCGCATCGCGCGGTACTTGTGATAAAGAAGCCCTGGAACCGAGACGAACGGCACGGTGGCTATCTCATGAGAACAACCGACCTGTATCTTGGCGGACATCTTGTTTCCCGCGTCCTTCGCATTTTCGGCAAGATGGCTGAAAATGTCAGTCGGTCCAATGTACGAGAGCCAGTAGTCGCCGCCAATTCTGCTGCGACTCAACTGCTTGCGCACCGCGCCAGATTCAAAGTTGTATTGAAGAGTGACGCCTTCAGGCAGATGCCTTGCCAGTTCATAGACCCAGTTGCCCCTGTGTGGATTAGCGTATGGCTGATAGAGCCAACTGATGATCTCAGCGTCCGAGCCAGCCGCGCGAATGCCCTTTATCATGGCGTTCATGGTGTTGTAGTGAACCTGCCATTTTGGGATTTTCGAGCAACGTGGACATGGAATTGGATTGTCGCTGTTAGACGGCGAGAAACTCAAGCAAGAAGTAACTCTCTCGCCATGGCTGATATTAAGGAAACCGCCGAGTTTTGGAAGTTGCGTGAATATATCACGCATTGTCTCAAACAGATACTGCTGGCCGACTTCAGTGCTTGTACAGAAACTGTACTGGTCATTCTTACCGTCAAACGTCCTGCATCCAAGAAGTTCTGGATGCGCAACCGCAAGCGGGTCGTCAGCGTAAAGCCACTTCGGCTCAATTGCGAATATCCACGTCTTGATGCCATAGCGCAGGCATTTGTCTATGGTACGCTGAAGCTTCGCAAGGCGGCGCGACGCGTCCTTGTCGCGTGGCGTGAATGATGTCTCTGCTATCTCCCTGAAAATGACCGTCAGCCAGAGGCCATTTATGCCCTCGTGCGCGAGTCTGTTGAGGTATTCGTCAGGATAGTAGTCCATGTCGTCCATCAACTCGTCTCTGTTGAATGGCGGACGCTTTATCGGACCGAAGAAACAACGAGAGATTCTGTTGCGCAGCCATGGTTTTCTAGCCGTGTGACCGAACGGGAGGAACGGCCCCTCCTGCGCAGACAGCTGGTCCTCGAAATAGTAGATGGCACGGCGCATGCCCTCAGTATCTTCTGCGTGAAGTTCAATGCCGTCCGATGTCACTTCCATCGTATAACTCTCGAAGCCGTCAACGCTGTCAGCCTTGACGAGCTTCAGCGGAACACCGCCATTTCGTAGTGGGATGCCCACATCCGCCGCAAAGATTGAAATGTCGTCAAAGGCGGTCTTGAGAGCGTCCTCAGGATCTGGAAACATATTTTGCAAGTCTATGCCGCCTGAAAGGTCTAATTCCTTTTCAGGACTCGCTTTCCTGTCCCATATCACACGGCGCACTTCACGCGCCTTAAGGTCCTGCAAGAATCCCCACTCTTCTCGTGACGGAGGCTCTGGGATGTTCATCGGATTCAGCATCGTCTTCTCCCTTATAATTGACTACTGTGCAGTCATATACTCTAACAGCTTTATACTAAAGTAGTTATGTCCTTTAATCGAAAGATGGACTCCATCAGGTGTGAAGAGTTCCGACTTGTTTTTCATCTCCTTAACTGGATTGTAGATGTCAATGACATCAAGATTGAACTCGGCGGCAACGTCGCGAACGGTCTTGAAGTAAGCCTCAACTCTGTCAGGCTCGCCGAAAATGACGTATGCCCGCCCTTTCTCCTTGGCGTAATTCGCAGACTTCGCACTCGCTTCCCAATCTGTGGAGATTGGCGAAATCAACGTTATTTTCGCCTTGCTCTTCTCTTGGAGAAGTTTGATTGCGCCGCGTAGATAGTCCGCATGCTTTTCTTCGGGAACTGGCTGATAGTCAGGCTTGCCAACGTTCGCCTGATAGTGGTGGCGCGTGTCGTTCTGACCAAGGAAGATGAAAATTCTGTCCCACTCTTGGTCCATGAGTCCATTATACATGTGGGTTCTGTAATTGGATTTTCCGCTGAGGCAGTTGAAGACCCATTCGATGTAGTTGCCACCGATGCCCGCATTGTGGATGAAGCACTTGTGCGGATTGTGCAGATTCAACCAGAACTCGAATTTATCGACAAAATTAACTCCCCTGTCAAAATCGGACAGACTGTCAGCGATGAAGAGGATTCTCTGAGGCTTGTCAAACTTTATCTTGGATGCGATTGCGTCTATTGACTTCCATTCATCTTCTGGAAGAGTTGTAATCATGACGTCCGCCGCCGAAGCGTCTGCATTGGAATAGACACCAATGCGCCCAACGCTATTCATGTGCGATGCAGCGTCAACCTTTCCAAGTTCAGCAACGCCTGGCGCAGCGTCAACATGGAATGATTTGTTCGTCGATTTGGCGTCAGAAAATGTCGCGCCGTCAAAGACCTTTAGGTCAGCATCCTTCTCTAGCGTGAAATCCGCCGCGAGTTTCATGCCTGGATAGGCGACAATGTGCCTCGGATAAGCAGTTATCTGCTGCTTGTTCTGCACCCATGTCAAGTTTGCGGACGCAATGTTTACGACAGCGTTCTCGCCACGAACCTCCACTAACAATCCGGCGCGCCAAACGCCTGCGTCAAGGCACTGGATTTCCGCAGTGTAGGTCTTCCACTCGTCAGTCAACTCAAACTCTTCGGAGACAACACGCGTCTTTGGCGGTGTGTTGACGGTGTACCTGAACATGGTCTGATACTCGCCAAGCACAAGTTTTCCCTTGCCAGACGCAACCACTTCGACTGTGTATTTGCGCCCCCAAACAGCGGGGGTGCAGACACGCTGTCCGCGGATAAAGCGTGCGCTCCATGACTTGTCGCCCTTCTGTGTCGCCGTCAGTTTATAGCCATTGGCACCTTTGTACATTTTTTCAACCTTCTCCATCTTCCCGCCAGTACAGGTGTATTCGCCGAGCATCTCACGCCCCTGCCCGTCAACGTAATGGAAAATCATGTCATCCGCGAAAAGCGCAAACGCCATCAAACTCAACAGCAGAACAGATAGTTTTCTTTTCATTGGTAATTCCTTGAAATGTTATGTATTGTTAATTTAAACCAAAACAATGTCACTTTGTGAACTCAAGATTTCCATACATATTATAATTATGATGGTTGCCCAGCGTCAGAGAAGTTGCAATGACTTCCTTGGGTTCTGTGAGTTTGTTTCTGACAAGATTGAAGCGCCAGATGTCACCAGCCTTCGGCGCCCCTTCCTCGAAAGCAGTGAAAGGCAGGAAGAGTTCGCAATTCCATCCGTCATCAAGAATTTCGGTCTTGATGATAAGGTCCTGAATCTTCCTGTTGCTGTCTGTCGGTCCTGGCAGGGGAAGGAGCCTCTGGACACCGAAATAGGTCTTGCCGTTGGCATCGAACGCAAGTTGGTACTTCTGCTCGTGCGGTTTTGGCATAAGGAAAAGTTCATATCCGCAATTGCCCCAGAATGACTGATCAACCTCTGGCTTGCATGGTGCCTTGAAACTCATATAAATTCCCTTAGCGTCCCATGCGACCTTCACTTCTGGCGCGAACTTCGGTTCATCATAACTTCCCTTAGGATTGATGAACTTCACGGCGCTCGCACGACTCCAGACCGCGTCGGCGTCCTTGGCGTCAATAGAGACTGCCTCGCCGTTTGCAATGGCGGCTGCTTTGAACACAGGCTTGACGTAAGAATGAATCACATGCTGTGAATCAAAATTCGCAGCCCAAGGCATAGCGTATATCTTGAATCTGCGCATCTCAATGGAGTCTGGCGGAATGGCCGCTTCCGCCTGCTTGAGAAGTTTCTCCAACTGTGCGATTACCTTTGGCGGATAAGACGGCACGGGGATGCCCTGCTTAAGATACGCCTCGTAGCAGTCACGCTTCAGAAGACGATGGAACTTGATGAGATACTTTGCAGCATCCTTACCGTAGAACAGTGGGAAATGCTCCTCAATGCCTGCGTCAGCATCCCAGTCGGGATTCCACATGTATCTGAACGCTGAGTAGAACGACGTGTAGTACGGGAACTGGAATCCGCTGTCAAAGAAAAGATTGCCTCTACCAAGATACTTCCCAAGAGCCTTCGGCACTTCTCCAACGAACTCGCCCATGATGGCACGGCAGTAGGGATTCGTGTATTCATCGTAGAGCCAAAGGTTGTTGACGGGATGTCCGAGAACCTCCGTCCATTCTTTTGTCTGCTCAACAAACGCAGCCCGCACTCTTTTGTCCATTATGCGCCTCGGCGCCGCCTCCGCGTTGCAGAGGATGATTTCTACATTGGATGGCCATCTGTTGAATCGAGGGTCCCTCGGTGCGTACTCTGCGTTATAGTACGCAAGGAAAAGCAGTTTCTTTCCAGGGAACTCTTTTTCTACCCTTTCGGCAAGGTATTTCATGAAGCGGCCATAAACATTGGCCATGAGTGCGTTGCGCGGTCTCGCCTTGTCGGCGTCTGTCACAAGGTTAAGTTCTTTGATGTATTTATTGCCGAAGATTTCAGGATTCGAGAGATATGTGTCGCAGTTGCCGAAACCGACAGCCGTCTCATTGCATATAAGCCCGTGACCAAACTCTTTCCGAGTGCATTCGCCAATCTTCTCATCGCCTGCAAGATAACGCTTCCAAGAGTCAATGAGCAGATCAGCGAATTCCAAATTTGTGAAGTCATATAGATTCCCGATGTGCGCCTTTGGATTGTAAAACATCTTTCCAGACTGGCTTGTGAAGAAGATCGTGCTTAGTTTGTCTGGATATGCCTTTGCAAGGACTTCAGGCTTCGGGCTGTGCGTCGGCATGCTCTCCCAGTAGGCGAAACGATAGTAGTCGCCGAAAGAGACGTCGGCTCGCTTCAAGCCGCCCGCCAATGCTCCGTATGTGTCAATGTTCTCCCGCCTGCTCATCCCGCTCCAAAGATGATATGTTCCCTGACGAGAAAGAAAATACGGCGCATCTGTGTAGTTTTCAGGCTTGACCGTAAAATCTTTGATGCTCGGCCAGTAGGTGCCCACCTCGCCAGGGAAGAAATAGCGAACGCCCAAAAACCTCTCCGTGAAGTCCAACGCGCCATACAATGTCCCGCGCCCTCTGCCGCTTGCCTCCTCCTGTATCGTGGTGTCGTTGCCGACTATCAACACGCCACGACCAAAGGTCTTGACTACAAACCCCTGTGGCGGAAGTTTCGCATAATCGACACCTTGCGCCCGTGCAACAGGCGAATCTCCAACCACAATCAGATACTTAAACTCGTCCTGTCTTTCCTTTTCATTCGGCTTCACAATAACGGGTCTCTCGCCAACACACTTCTCAAACGCATCAGCAACGACTTTGACTGCCATCTCTATGCTTTTTTTCGATTTGTCCTTGAGATTCTTCTCTTGCTCCACGTCCGCGACTATTGCGAACTGCAATTTGCCGCCTTGAACAAGCGCAAGTTTATCATGCTTTGGAGTGGTGCCGTGCTTAATTGGCGTAAGTGCTTTTGTATCTAGATTGTATGCAAAAACACTCAAAAGCGACGTGAAAAGTAAAAGAAGAACTAGTTTTTTCATCAGCGTGTTCCTTTATTGTTTTTCAATCCTCTTTGATCTCAAGCGAACATCCAAAGGCATTCAACAGTTTCATGCCCGCAAATTTAATCGAATAAACATTGTCAGTCTTGATGCCAAAGTCCTTGGCGACTTGTTCTGACTTCTTTTCGCCCAATGTGACAGCGTAGAACACTTGGTATGATTTTGGGTCCATCTTCTTCTGGAGCATCTTGAAAGCCCTGTCCAACACAAACTTTCCCCACTCCTCATTCCAAATTCTGTCAAACTCGTCATCCTCACCATTCTCAATGGGCTCCAGTGGATCCACAGCAGTCGTGTTTGAAACTATCTTTGAACGACGAGTGCGTAAAATGTAATGCCTGACCATTTGGTAAAGCCATCCTCTGAAAGTCTTTTCGGGGTCATACTCAAACCGATCCCTTGTCCGCCAAAGTTCGGCAAGGACATCGTTCACGATTCCATCCCTGTCAGCAGCCCGCACATTGTATCTCGCCGCAATCGCACTGATGAAGGTCTTATATCTATCATAGAACTTGCTCCAAGCATCGTCATTGCGTTCCCCCTTGATATCCTGAAGCAACTGCGGATCTGTCTTGTACGGGTCTATTGCTACACTCAGATTATTATTGATTTTAATCATAAGCGTCTCCTTTAAGAATAAAAAAGCCTGAACCTGCGCACTGCGGATTCAGGCGACCACTTTGCCATGTCCTATTATTAATAGGCATTAAAGTCAGCATCGATGAGATTTCCTATGTCCTCAATCTGCGCGTCAATCTTTCTACTGACCGCTCCAATGGCATTGTCCAATGAATCAAACGGCGAGAAATCCTGCATTATGTCACGTTGCTCAATGATTGGTTGAACATTCACGGCCGATGTTCCTGGAGCATAAATCGCCATCAACGCGGGAGTCACAAAATTCTCTGACATCGCGACATTCTCAATTTCGGCGTGCGCCTCTGGCGCGGCAACAGACAACACCGTGTCAGCAACTGCATTCACGCTCCTATCAATCATCCAGCCCATGACACTGTACCGTGACGAGAGCTGAGAAATGCCAAACAGGAATACAGCCACACCTGCAACCTTACCAGAATAGCTAAGCAAACGCGCCATCAGAGTCTTCGGCTTTCTGACGCCATAGCGATCCCGTGCCTTCTCGACAAGTTTGTCAGCCTGCTCAGGAGAAAGCCTATACGTTCCACTGTCATCGTGGGCATTCAGCAATTCGAGAATATGCAAGGACGCCTGACATTCAGGACAAGTCTTCGCATGGCTGCGCCAACTCATGTCCGCACAGCTTCCACTGCCATCGCGCAATGCGCGATAGCGCAGTTTCTCGCATTCTGATTCAAACGTTTTCTTCATAGTTTATTCCATTCAATTCGCAGAAGCTCCAAGGCGCGGTGCATGCGCCAAAGGGCTGTTCCCTGCGGAATTCCTAAAATGACAGCAATGTCCTTGAATGCAACGTCACCGAAGATGCGCAACTTCACTACCTCTCGTATCTCTGGCGGCAGTTTCTCGACAAGAGCGCGAACGACCTCCGCGTCATTGTTATCCGTCAGAGTTTTCAAAGGCGTGTGTTCTTCTTTGGCTTCGGGCATGTTGTCTTCGCCCGTCACCTCAAATTTGCGTCTGCGCCGCTTATCAATCGCCAGATTTCTCGTCACTCTGAAAAGCCAAGGGCCGAGATTGTCATACAACAGCACGGCTGGTGGCTTCTCAATGAGTTTGATAAAGACCTCCTGGCAGATGTCTTTCGCAAGATCAATGGAGTTGATATAGCGTGAAGCGTACGAGACTATGCGCTCGTTGTAGCGCCTGAAAATCTGTTCAAACGCCTTTGCGTCGCCATCGCACATCCACATCTTAAGCGTGTTGTCGCTCTCGTCCTCATAGGTTCGCCCCACGAACTCATCGGACTCACGAAAATGCGTCCTAACGGAATCAAGCCCGCCAATTATGTCCTCGCCTAATTCGGCATTCATTTCTGCATCCATTATTTTTTTCCTTCTCTCTCCGTTTAGCTGCTATACAGTCTTTAATAACGAACTGCATTGCATTATATTTGCCCTCGTCCCCCAATAGCGAGGGCCCAAAACTGTTTTCCAGAATGCATTAGCATCAGTAAAACAGTTAACAAAACAATCCTTACAGCTCAACGAGCCAGCCGAATGGGTCTGGTTCCTCGCCCCACTGAATCGCCGTGTAGTGGTTGTAGAGGTTCTGTAGTATCGGGCCACATCCTTCCCTTGGTCCGACCTTGATCACCTGATCGCCACGAACTATCTCATTAACGGGCGTTATGACAACCGCCGTGCCGCATGCCGCAATCTCTTGGAATGACGATATTTCCGCGAACTCAATCGGACGAACCTCAACCTTCATGCCTAGATGCGCCGCCAGTGTGCGCAAACCATTGTTGGTCACGCTCGGAAGCACAGAATGAGACAACGGTGTGACGTATGCGCCCTTTGAGTCTATGCCCAAGAAGTTCGATGTGCCGAACTCGTCAATGTACTTGTGTTCGACAGGATCAAGATAGAGGTCCACAGGGAAGCCTTTGTCGTGGCAAATCTTGTGCGGAAGCAGAGCCGCGCCGTAGTTGCCGCCCATCTTGACTGTGCCAGTGCCATGCGGCGCCGCGCGGTCATAGTCGTCCATGACCAATGCCTTGACAGGCTGAAGTCCGCCCTTGTAGTAGGCTCCGACTGGCATCACCAAAATGATGAATGTGTATTCGTCAGCCGCATTGACGCCAATCTGTGGACCTGTTCCGATCAGCAATGGACGAACATACATTGATGCGCCCGTGCCGTATGGCGGAATGTACTCTTCGTTCGCCTTCACGACCTTGCGCAGAGCCTCCATGAAAAGTTCCTCTGGCACCTCAGCCATGCAGCTACGCTGTGCGCTGCGGTTCAGACGTCTGGCGTTCTCAAGCGGACGGAACGCACGAATCTTCCCGTCCTTGTTACGATAGACTTTCAAGCCCTCAAAGGCGTCCTGTCCATAGTGGAGCGCGGTCGCAGCGACGTGTATGTTCAGATAAGGCTCCTTTACAAGAACGCCATCATCCCATGCGCCATTGCGCCATGTGTAGCGGATGTGGCAGTTGACATCCATGTAGGCAAAGCCCAGTTTCGACCAATCAATGTTTTTCATTTTTTAACCTCTTTTTTGATGTTTCCGACATGGACACAATACAATTTCCATGCCATTGGAATAATGATTCAATATTAAATATAACCAACTTGAAGCATTTGGCAAGTGAAATTGTAAATTTTCAGAAGTAATTTTAAAGATCGATATATGCGAGAATATATGCGCCCCATGCGTGACAGTCAGAACGAGTGACGCCGAACTCCTCTGGAAGAGTCGTAAGGCCTTCGTTTCTAAGGTTTTTCCATCTAGAGAGGCGCTTTTGGACAAGGTCATCTCGTCCAATGGTCTTGCATGCCTCCAGATAATAGAAACTAAAGTAGATTGTGCATTCGGAGAGTCCCTGAGCGTCAAAATCCAGACCATCGCCTACGCCGCAGAGAACCGCAAGGGCCTGCGAGTGCTCGGCGAAACGCGTGTGCGCCAAATCAACGGAGAAGAGGCGCTTCTCCTCACAATAGAAACGTTTCTTGACGTTGGCAATGATGGAATCAGAGAGTTCCTTGAGGCCATCGAGAAGACCAGTTTCGGCAAGCCGTTTGAGAGCGAGAGCAAAGAAGAGGTTGTGACAACTGTCTGGTTCGCCAGTGGCGCATGGCGGGACGCCGCGCTCCCAGTCACGGCACCAGTCGAAGAATGACCATCCGTCCAAAACTAAAAGACCGTCCTTTATGTGGCGTTTAAAGAAGTCAAGGAGTTTCTGGGCGTATGGTTTCATCTCTTGGAGGAAACCGTCATTTGGATGATGCATCCAGTAGTCGTGAAGCATAAGGAACCATGCCGACATGTATGACGGAATGATCTGATGCGATTTTGATGGATACTGCGAAAGCATGAGTCCGTCAGCTTCCTGTGACATTGCAAACATGCGGATGGCCTTGCGGGCGAGTCGATGGTCGTCGCACAATCTGTACATTGTCCAAGTCTCAAGACGCGTATCGCCTATGTACATGAGCTGTTCATAGTACGGGCAGTCCATGAAGCCGTAACATGAGCATGCCTGAAGTGTCTCGTATGCCATCTTCGCTAAATCGTTGTCGCCTTTGTATTCAGGGAACGGATAACCTGTGCGGAAGAAACGCATCTCGCATTTCACGTCGCCTTCAGTCTCGATGACGACATAGTGTCCCGCGCGCCACCAGCAGTCGCGCCAGCGCAACTCGCCGTTGACGTGGAAAATGTCGCTTTTGCCGATGAATACCTTTCCGTCGCGGTTGCCCTTTTCGCCATACATGCTCCCCTCGCCGTCGAACTTCTCTGTCAAATAAGGTGTCTCCGCCCATTTGACCTTTGCAACGCCGTGGCCCGTGAACCTGTATTCGGACCAGCAGCAGGAATAGACAGGGAAATAGAAGACGCCATCGCCACGCGATTCTGGAACAGTGGCATCATATCTTAGATTTGGCAGTTCGGCTTCAGCCATCGGACGTTTGTCCTCAAAAAACGCGACAGGAAGCCATCCGTCACCGCCGCCGTCAAGGAGTTCCGACTGAAATGATTCCGCGACCTCTACGCGCGGGCATGATCCCCAGTCTGGAAATGGCTCGCTGTATGTGCAGCCGCCAATCTCCTGCGCCTCCCAATTCGCCAGAAGGCCGCTGTCGTCTATGACGCACAGTCCATGATGTACACTCATCTGCCCAAACCACCACCAGCCTGGCCCAAAACAGTTGACACGCACGACGAGAACATGCGCTCCAGAGGCAACATCCATGCTAACATCCTGCCAGTACCAACGCTCTGGACAGCCGCGTTCTGGCCCCTCAGTAATGTGCTCTCCGTCAAGGAAGACCTGCGCATATTCATCGGCGCTAAATCTAAACTTAATCTGCCGCCCTTCGGCAACATTGAAACGGCATCTGTAAACGGCCATGTACGGTCCATTCGGTATTTTCTGCAACTCCATCCAACGCATAATTGTCTCCTTTTTATTGCGCTCTGTCTATTTTTATTATTTCCTCTGCGATGCGCTCACGAGCACTGTGATAATTCTCGAACGACCAACCGATAGGCAGATTGAATCGACCAGAACAGAAGTATCCTGTGGGCAGATTGGAAAAGCCACACTCCTTTCGCAGTCTGACGACAGAGTCAGAGAAGAGTGCTCTGCCGTCCGCCGCCAACCATCGCTTTTCAAAGGCAGAGTTAAGGAAGACGGACTTTGAGACGAACCCTTCTCCGAAATCAAAACTCCCCTTGAGTTCCGCAAGGAGTTTCTGGGCGGAATTAATGTTTCGTCCTGTTTTTTTGGCTGTCTCAATTCTCTGTTCAAGTGTGGCTATGTAGCGTAGGTCGTCAACGCCTTCGCGCATCGCCTCGAAGTCGATGCAGAATCCACCAGGGTTATCCTTTACTTTAGGATAACAGTACATCCAGTCGGTACTGGAGTCCAAATCTGAATATGGAGAACCGCCCCAATGGTTGTACGCCCAGACCATCTGCCCGCGCGTCTTACTTCCAAGAGTCCTGAAGAACCATCCGAACGCAAATCGCTTCATTGACGTCTGGCTGAAAGTCAGCGCATTATCAATGTTGTAGGACCACAGCTCCTTGCCAAGCCTTTCGGCCTCATCCTGCATCTCGCTCCAGTTATCGACATACCACAGCCGTTTGGTGTTGAATCTGTTGACAAAAATGTCAATGTTCTTTGCCATCTGGTCAACCTCCTTCTGGTATGGTCTTGATGTCTTGAGCCAAATATGGTCTGACCATACGATGCCGCCCGCTTCATGGATGGTCTCCCCCTCCCAAATCGCCATCGGCAGACGTGGCGGATTGCTAAGCACCTCGTCAATCGTGTAGAAATAAAATGGCGGGTAACCGTTGTCCTGAGCATATTGCATGATTTGTTTGATAAGTTCAATATATTGCTTGCGTCCATCCTCCATCTGATAGAATAAATCTGTAATGCCATGAGTGGCAAGAATGATTCGCTTCATGCCTGTGTCGTAGATGCGCGGGACAAGATTGAAGAACTGAGAGTTGGTCCTGTCAAAGACTTGCTTTCCATTGCCGTCCTGCTTGAATTCAAGAAGACTTGAAAGATACAAGATGAAGGTGTTCATGCCGTGCGCGACCTGGTCTTTTGCATACTGACAAAGGACATCTGGCCGCCTTTCAGTTCCGAAGAAGCCTGTGCATACATCGTCAGCAGAAAGCAGTCTGAATGGGCGAACCTCCACCTCGGCGGGAATCCGAACGTTTCCTGTGCTAGCGTTAAGCATAAAATGCCCCTTGTATGTTCCACCATTAAGCGTTTCAGGAACATGAACGGTAATCCAGAATTGGCGTGTGTCTCCTTTTTGCAGTGTCAGATGATTCTGACGGCAGAGATACTGCGGACCAATGATAAACTCGGACTGGCCAGTATAGTTTGTCGTGCGTTTAGGAATCGAACGGACAACCGTTATGTCAGCCTCAATGCCGCTTCCACCAAAGGTGTCCTCTAATGATAACGTGACTTCGCCGCAGTCCCGCAGTCCATGCACGACAAGCGTCATTGGCTCATACTCGCCAGGACATGCAACCGCACGCAAAAGCGGCGCAAGCTCATCATTATGCACATTGTCATTCACGAAAACCAAATCCATCCAATCGTGCGTCTCAAGCATGAATCCCCTTGCAACGCTCTCCTCAGACGGCTTGGCCGCTTCGCTTTCATCCACATGCACCCACTCGCGCAAAGTTCCATTCGCAATGCTCTCTTCAATCTTCTTTCTATTAATCAGCGAGAAATCTGAAACGCCCCGCTGCAACTTAACGCATTTCCATGCAGGATAGTCAACCTTCCTCCTGTTTGCAGAAGGAATAAACTTAAAATAGCCAATCATCGCATTTCCGCCTGGATGAAGCACGATGGATTTGCCGTCCATCTCCAAATCTTTCATAAGCAACACTTCCGTGTTCGGATGGCGGGATGGTCCTGCCTTACCGATTTGCAACCAGATTGACTCGTCGCCAAGCGACATGATGCAGGACGTCTCGTTACTGGTTGCGCGCACACCAACATAGAAGTCATACTTTCCTGAAAGAACAGGATTGAAGGTCAATGGTGAATCGCATTCATCGCTGGAAAAGCAAAATGCGTCCTCTGTCACTGGTTTAAAGAACCCCACGCCTGGCCTGAACGTCCAGGCGCCGCGAATCATGTTTGTAGCCTCAAGAGGTTTAGGGCTGAATTTTCGGAAGTCTTTTAGCAGCACCGTCCCTTCTGGATCACTGACCTCTGGCACAGGAACAATCTCGTCTGCAGGACAATCAAGCTTAATAGTTTCTTTTTTAGGCTGTTCCCTGAACGAGCCTTTCGAAAAATCACGGATGTGCAGTTCGTAAATGTTGCCATAGTATTTCCATGAGCGGTTTCCCAAAGTGAAACGTTGCCCTGAATTGAAAACAACTTCGCCTTTGCAATCGTAGTCGGCGATGATCTTTCCGTCCAAGGCGACCTGCACATGGTTGTCGCCGCGAATGACTTGCAAAGTGTAGTCGCGCATGTCTTCGAGTTTTGTGTCGATTAGTTTGTACCAGTTGGTCGCTTTTGGGAAGGTGACAAGAATTTTGCCGTTGCGGTTCAGCCAAATGGAATATCCAAGATCATACGAGTTGCCACATGTGACAAGTGCAAGCCACTCCCTTGCAGCAGGATTTGAAAGGTGCGCCGCAAACTTCACGGTAAGCACCATGCCGTCTGCATAGCGTAGTTTCTCTGACGGGCAGCCAACCACGCCGCCATCGAAATTTAGAAAATAGCCTCTATCGTCCTCCCGCGCCCACGAGACTTTTCCCGCATCCATAATCTCAAGGGCAACGCCAGGGGTACATTCGTCCTTAACTTTGGTGAAACCAGTCCCGTCCTTCATCAGCCAATGGTGTTCACCACCGATGGCGCAAGTTGAGACAAACGTTGCAAACAAGAAGACCCAAAAACTAATCACTTTAGACAAGAATTTCATCTGAGTAAAACTCCTTATTCTTTTGCATGTATCATACAAACAATACTATGTCCGTCTTTGTGAAGATTTCAAGTCAGACGATTCCTGAATAAGCGAATTAGCAAAACTCCGCTTACAATATATATTATATATAAAAAGTTTTAATTAATGATGAACACGGAGACTTGCATATCAGAAGGCGCAGCACTTCTTGAGGCGGCAGGCATAGAAAACTGCCGTCAGGAGGCTCGTTGGCTTTTTTCACAATTGATGTGCGAAATACCGCCATGCAGCACACCATGCTCCGCTGATCTTCCCGAATGGCTGCTTGAGGAGTTCAACAAACGGCTGAAACGCAGGACCAATGGCGAGCCACTGCAATATATCATGGGCAGCACGGAGTTCTACAATGTGGAACTGCTTGTCGGACCAGGCGTCCTCATACCACGTCCAGAAACAGAACAACTGGTGGAGATTGCCTTAAAGCATCTCAAAGGCACAAAGGTCTGCGACCTCTGCACAGGCTCGGGCGCAATCGCCCTCGCAATCGCAAAAGAGCGGCCAGAAGCAACAGTCACAGGCATCGACATCTCAAGCGACGCTCTCTCATACGCACAGCGAAACAAGGCGCTGCTTGGACTAAAGAACGTCTCCTTCTTCCTCGGCGACCTCTTTGCGCCGCTCTCATCCGACGCCACGTTCTCACTCATCACCGCAAATCCGCCATACGTCACGTCTTCTGAATATGAGCATCTTGAGTCAGTCGTTCATGACTATGAACCGTCGCTGGCTCTGGTTGGCGGCAAAGACGGTCTGGATGTGCTCCGCAGAATCGCGGCTTCAGCAAGAGACTTTCTTGAGCCTGGCGGCACACTAATTTCGGAAATCGGCGAAGAGCAGGGAGCAAGCGCGGCAGAATTGTTTAGAAAGACTGGATTCTCAAAGGTCGAGACTGCTAAGGACTACTCTGGGAAAGACAGATTCATTATTGCAGTAAATACTTGATTATAAATAAGGAGAAAACAATGTTTGTACTCTATCTCATCTTCTTTTTCGTCGCTTCAATGCTTTGGCTTCGCTACAAGGTCAAAGTCAAGGGGCTTGACGAATGCATAAAGAAAGGCAACAAGGGCATTCTTTTCCTGCCAAACCACCCTGCCCTCATTGACCCTGTGATTCTCAACCGCATTCTTTTCCACAAGTTCCACCCACGTTCCCTTGTCGATGAAAAGCAGATTCGCCAGACAGTTCTGAAATACATCCACAAGCGGCTGCGCATTCTGCCATTGCCTGACATGGGAATTGCGGGCAAGTCTGGACTTGACAAAGTCATCCATCAGATTGACGAATGTGCCGCCGCCCTCAAGGCTGGCGACAACCTTCTGATGTATCCTGCTGGACGCATCTACCGCAGCAAGATGGAAAAACTTCGCGGCAACGGCGGCGTCGCAAGAATCATCGAAACATACCCTGATGTGCGCATTGTTCTTGTGAGGACTCGCGGTCTCTGGGGCAGTTCTTTCAGCCGTGGCATTGGCTATCAGCAGCCTTTCATGAAAATTCTGAGAGGACACATAAAGCATGTCCTCGCCAATCTTATTTTCTTCTGCCCACGGCGTCTCGTGGAGATTGAGTTCGTCGAACTGCCGTCAGACTTCCCCAAAAATGGCGACAAGGAAACAATCAACAGATATCTGGAGGGTTTCTACAACGCAGACGTCAGGA